>Ga0210395_10000027_pt1 | contig 186208 bp, 140 predicted proteins | sample IncBWH4OmetaG_FD_150861 | JGI IMG/M metagenome (GOLD analysis project Ga0210395, IMG submission 150861) | Forest soil microbial communities from Barre Woods Harvard Forest LTER site, Petersham, Massachusetts, United States - Inc-BW-H-4-O ... | reverse complement strand
CATAAGGGCGTTGCAGCACGCCGGATTTCGCCCGAAGCACTCAATCGAACTGCTGATTTTCACTGCCGAAGAACCGACGCGGTTCGGCATCGGATGTCTCGGGAGCCGGCTGTTGTCGGGCACGCTTCCTCCAGACGCAGCGCAAAAACTAAAAGACAATGACGGCGACACGCTCGACGAAGTGCGTCGCAGGGCTGGTTTCGGCGGAGAACTCGAAGATGTGAAGTTACCGAGCGGATACTACCAGGCGTTCGTTGAACTGCACATTGAACAAGGCCCGCTGTTGGAGCGCCAGCAGATTCCACTCGGAATAGTTACCAACATCGCCGCCCCGGCCAGTCTTCGCATTTCGATCGAGGGCTCGGGCGGACATGCTGGCGCTGTTTTGATGCCCGACCGCCGCGACGCTCTCTGCGCCGCCGCCGAGATGACTCTAGCGATCGAGAACGCCGCACGCACCAGCGGCGCCATCGACACCGTCGCAACCGTAGGCATCTGCGAAGTGTTCCCCGGCGCCGTCAATAGCATCCCCAGCCGAGTGCGCCTAAGTGTGGACATCCGCGACACCGATCTTCAGCGCCGCGACCGCATCATGCGCACGATTGAAAGCGCATGCTATTCGACTGCGACCAAGAGGCAGGTATCGATCAGCGTGGAGTTGCTGAACGCCGACGCGCCGGCCAACTGTGCGCCCGCGATTATCGATGCGCTTTCCCAATCTTGCCGCAAGCACGAACTGAATTTTCTTCGCATGGTCAGTCGCGCCTACCACGACTCGCTCTTCGTTTCGCGGATCGCGCCGGTTGCCATGCTGTTCATCCCTTGCCGCAATGGATACAGTCATCGACCCGATGAATACGCCGCCCCGGAAGATATCGTTCGCGGAACGCTTGTGCTCGCCGAGACTCTTGCAGCCTTGTCAAAGTGAGTTGTTCAGGATTAGTGCTCGACTCGACCCGGACGATTCTCGAATCGTCGCATCAGCGAATCGTGGATTCGCGAGTCATCGATTCACGAATCTTGGCGTAACCAGGCTTGATCGAGTTATAGATGAAATCGCAGCGCTCTTTGTAGGGCAAGAATGCGCTCTTCATCGCATTGATCGTGATTTTCTCAAAGTCGTTCAGGGACAAACCGAATGTCTCCGCGGCAGCCTCGAATTCCCGAGTCATCGTGGTATGGCTCATCAACCGGTTGTCGGTGTTCAGAGTAACGCGGAATTTCTCTTGATAAAGAATTTTGAAAGGATGCTCGGCTAAGCTAGGCGTAGCCCCAGTGTGAACGTTACTCAATAGGCAAATTTCCAGCGGGATGCGTTTGTCGAGCACATACTGAGCCAGATCGCCAAGCTTCACAGCCTTGCCGTCCACGACCGCGATATCGTCGATCAGCCGCGTTCCGTGCCCAATGCGGTGCGCGCCGCAATATTGAATCGCCTGCCAGATCGATTCCTTTCCGTAGCCTTCGCCCGCGTGAATGGTGATGTTGAAGTTCTCGCGTTGGATGTAGTGAAAAGCGTCCACGTGCTTCTTGGGAGGATGCCCACCCTCTTCGCCTGCCAGATCGAACCCGACAACTCCGCGCGCGCGGAAATCGACGGCCAGTTCCGCCATTTCCAGAGAAGTATTCATGTTGCGCATGGCGCAAATGATCAGGCCGGAGGAAACTCCAAAATCTTTTCGACCTCGTTCCAACCCCTTCAGAACTGCCGAAACAATCTGCTGATGGGTCAGTCCTTTCTGGGTATGAAAAACCGGCGCAAAGCGGGTCTCAAAATAGATAACTCCATCCCGACTCAAGTCTTCGGCCTGTTCGTAGGCGACGCGCTGCAGCGCTTCTTCGGTTTGCATTACGGCGATGGTGTGCGCGAAACCCTCCAGATATTTCGTCAGACTACCTTGATTTGCTCCGCGAAAGAACCACTCGGAAAGTTCCTGGGGATCATCGGTTGGAAGGTCTTTATATTTCGCGTCTCTGGCCAGTTCAATGACTGTTTGCGGCCGCAGCACGCCATCCAAATGCTCGTGCAAAAGGACTTTGGGAAGGCTTTGCAGTAATCCCTTGTCAGGTTTCATGGAATGGCGCACTCCCAGGACATTCAGTGTCCGACCAGCGAAACGTTGCAAGATCATACACCACTTCACGGCCCGGAAAGTCAGCCAAGCCTCTTCCAGAACCCATTCGCAGCGCTCCGGTGTCTATTGGAATCGACAGTGGCAAGATGCTGAGCGCCGCGGCTTCGGCGCAAGAATCACAAATTGGCTCGTTCTGATTCCTGAAGGCGAGAAAGCTGTAGGCGCCGTTGAAGATACTCTCGGAGACATCATGGAAGAATCCGCCACGCGTACGACCCCTATAAAACTCTGGCTGCTTCTCCTCCCTCTGTTGTTGCTCATCATCACGGCGATTGTGACAGTTCAACAATTCCAGGCGGCAAGTGGCGAACTGGCTGTCAGCGCTACGTATGCGCGCGGAATACTTAATCTCACCATCCCATACCTTGCTGCTCAAGGCGGCGCGGGGAAGCTAAGCATGGAAGTGCTCGATCCGGAGGACCACGTTCTAGGCCGCGCGGAGAACACTGTCCACGCCGTCGAAGGCAAGGGGCACTGGCGGGAGCGGATCGCACTGACGAAGCCGCTGCCCATCGACGAACTGGTATGGCAGCGCGTTCGCTATCGTTTCGAATACAGCGATGGTAAGAGCGTAACAATCGAAGGTACAGAATCGATTTCGCAGATCCTCCGCACACCGGTCGTTCACATTCTGGGCCAGCAATCATACTTGACGGGCGGCGAAGCCGCGGTTCGCGTGATTGTCACCGATTCGCAGGACGAAATTGTTAACGGCCGTGGCTCAGTCCGTATTGAACTTCTGGTCCCCGACCAGAAATCCAATCTGCTTTTCACCGGCCCGCTCGATCAACGGGGAACCACTGAAGCGCAATTCCGCTTCCCGGCCGGACTCGTAGGCAATTATCAATTGCGCTACCTGGTTGATACTCCGATCGGCTCGACGGAATTCATGCAAGCAGTTCGACTCGAAGACAAGGTTTCGATTCTCCTCACCACCGAAAAGCCAATTTACCAGCCAGAACAAACGATTCACGTACGGGCGCTAGCGCTGGATCGACCCAACCACGAGGCCACCGCCGGCCGCAAGCTGACTTTTGAAGTGGAAGACTCCCGTGGCAACAAGGTCTTTAAGAATGCAACTCAGACTGACAAGTTTGGTATTGCGTCTGCGGAATTTGAACTCGCCAACGAAGTCAATCTGGGTACATACCACCTGCGCGCCTTGATGGGCGACAGCGATTCACCCACAAATACGGCGGAAATCGCGCTGAACGTCGAACGCTACGTTCTGCCGAAATTCAAAGTTGTGGTTGATTTCTCGGCCAGCGACCATAAAACCAAGCGCGGCTACCGCCCCGGTGATCACGTTACCGGCACCGTTCACGCCAACTACTTCTTCGGCAAGCCGGTGGACGATGGCACAATCACCGTTAAAGCCTCCACCATGGATGTCTCACTCACTGAACTGGGTTCGGTTCAAGGCAGCACCGATCATGATGGAAACTACCACTTCGATCTGACGCTGCCCACGTACTTCGTCGGACGCCCTCTTACTCAGGGCGCGGCTCGCGTACTTATAGAGGCCACGGTGAAGGATTCCGCAGACCACTCCGAAACTCGCGGCGAACCCATTACCGTGAGCGAATCGCCCTTGATGATCACCGCTGTCCCGGAGGGAGGCACGCTCATCCCCAATCTGGAGAACCAGGTTTTCATCCTCACTTCGTACCCTGACGGAACGCCGGCCAGCGCCAGCCTGAAGGTTCACTCAGGGGGACAGACCGACCAGCCCGTGACCACCGATGAGGGCGGCGTTGCTGTGATCCGCGTCAACCCCGGTTCCGGAACCGAAACTCTGGAGATCGCTGGAAAAGACCAGGAAGGAAACTACACGACGAGCACCGTTCTGTTGCAGCCTCGCGACGGTGAAGATCAAATTCTTCTGCGCACGGAACACGCGGTGTACAAAACCGGCGACCACATTGCATTGAGAGTCTTCTCCACTAAGAAACGAGGTGCCGCTTACCTTGACGTTGTCAAAGACGGGCAGACTGTGCTCACGCGCGATCTCGATATCGAAAACGGCCAGGCTGAGCTCTCCCTCACCGCGACGCCGGAGTTGGCGGGAACCGTGGACTTCAATGCCTATCTCTTCGGCCGCGACGCGCGGCCCGTCGGTGATCACCGCCTGGTCTTCGTGCAACCGGCAGATGAACTCAAGATTAATGCGGTGGCCGATGCGCCGGTATACAAGCCCGGGGGCGAAGCCCGCGTCCGCTTCCGCGTGACGAATTCTCATGGCGAGGGGGTGAGCGCTGCTCTGGGCCTGCAAGTGGTAGACGAGGCCGTCTTCGCGCTGGCTGAGAAACAGCCCGGCTTTGCCAAAGTTTTCTTCTACCTTGAGCAGGAGGTGATGAAGCCGCGCTACGAGATCCATTCGATCGGCATGCCAGAGATTGTTGAACCCGTCGAAGAATCGAAAGCCGAACAACGCGACCGGGCCGCGCGGGCCTTGTTCTCGGCCACCGAAATGGTGAACACAAATAAATTCGAGACGGAATTCGGCCGAACCGTACCGATGGCGAAATATCAGGAATATGCTGGGCGTTACCAGGCGCGTTTCCTGGCGCAGGTAAGGCGTCTAGCGGAGAACTTGAGCGCCGCTTACCGGGAGAATCCAGAAAAAGGAGATTTAACCAAAGTTTTCGCGAGAATTTCGAGCGCCGGCGGACACGATCTTCTTGATGCCTGGGGCACCGAACTTCGCGTTGAGCCCGTCCCATGGTATCGCGGCAAAATTCACTACATGGTGCACAGCGCGGGAGCTGACCAGCAATTTAACAGCGGTGATGATATGGCGGCCTACATCGAGGTTCGCACCGGCAACGTTGTGGGCCGCCCAAACTCCGGAACCATCGAGCTCAATATCGAGCATGATCGCGGCCCGTTCAACGGTCTCGCGGAGATTGCGGGGACGGTTGCAGATCCTTCCGGCGCGATGGTGCGGGGAGCGAGCGTGCAGGTGCGAGAAGTTTCCAGCGGCAAGACACGGACGGTCAACGCAAATGACTCCGGGCAATTCAATCTGCCGGGCTTGCCCTCCGGTAAGTACGAAGTCCAAGTGTCCCAGGGTGGATTCGAGATCGCTTCGCGGGAAATCACGGTTCAGCCGCGCGATCGGGCCGTGCTCTCCGTGAGTCTTGCTATTGGCGCATCCACTCAGGTTGTGGAGGTTACAGGTGCAGCCCCAAGGGCTCTCCGCATGGCCGGTGCCGGCGTAGTCGGCGGCGTGCCCGGAGGTGTGGCTGGCGGTGTTATGGGGGGCGTGATTGATGGAGATAGGGCCATGAGATTCGCGCCACCGGCGGCGGTGCCGATGCGTGTTCAAGCCATCGCCCAAAACAGCGCGATTCTCACCAAAGATAAAAAAGAGGAAGCTAGTTCTTCCGCGCACGTGCGCTCGTACTTTCCCGAGGCTCTCTATATCAATCCTGAAATCATCACCGACCCGAACGGCGTGGCCAGCATCACGATTCCCCTGGCAGACTCCATTACCACATGGCGCATGGCGATGCTCGCCTCCACGACCCACGGCGCGCTGGGCAGCGCTACGTCCAGCCTGAAAGTCTTTCAGGATTTCTTCGTTGACCTCGACTTGCCCGTGACGCTTACCCAGGGCGATCGAGTTTCGATCCCCGTCGCCGTCTACAACTACTCGGGCTCGCGCGGAGACGTCAACCTGAAATTGCAACCGGACGACTGGTTCTCCCTGGTCGACGATGTTTCCGACAAGTCCGTCACGGTCGATTCTGCCGGCGTAGGCGGATCGCAGTTCACGCTGGAAGCCCGGCGGATCGGCAAATTCAAGCTGACGCTCTCCGCCCGCATGAATGGCGGCGCAGACCGCGCCGACATTGTCGTGCGCGAAATCGAAGTCATTCCCAACGGGCGCGAGCAGAATCTGGTTTTCAATGGACGCCTGGAGAATTCAGTTCAGCACGAACTCAACTTTCCCGCGAACTCCATCCCCGACGCCAGCAAGATTTTCGTCCGGCTCTACCCCGGACCGCTGAGCCAGGTCATCGAAGGCATGGACAGCATTCTGCGCATGCCCGGCGGATGCTTCGAGCAAACTTCCTCCAGCACCTATCCCGACGTGCTGGCGCTCGATTACATGAAGCGCACCAAGAAGTTGACTCCCGAAGTGCACGCCAAGGCTGAGGGATACATCGCCAACGGCTACCAGCGATTGCTGACTTTTGAAGTTCCCGGTGGAGGCTTTTCCTGGTTCGGACAAGCGCCCGCCAACAAAATTCTGACGGCGTACGGACTGATGGAATTCAGCGACATGTCGAAGGTCTACGACGTCGACCCACGACTGATCTCGCGAACCCAGCAGTGGCTGGCCAGCCAACAGCAGGCCGACGGAAGCTGGAAGCCGGACACGCAATTCATCAACGAGGGCGCCACGAATCGCTACAACTCCGACGTGCTTCGCATCACGGCTTATATTGCTTGGTCGCTGGAGAACACGGGGTATCAAGGAGAGGCAGTCGAAAAGGCAAAACAGTTTATCGAGAGTCACATGAGTGCGAAGATCGACACCTACACGCTGGCCGTTATCGCCAACTTCGCCGTCGACTCTGGCGATCGTGCTTCTGATGATCACGCGTCTAGTAATCATGAAAAAGATCGCGGCCTCACTCGCCAGGCCATACAGCTTCTGCTCGATGCCCGCACCGAAAAAGATGAGCAGGCCTGGTGGAGCGCCGACGAAACCGGCGTCTACGCCACGGGCGCAAGCGCCACTGTGGAGACCACGGGCCTCGCGGTGCAGGCATTGCTGAAATGGGGCGAAGCCTCAGGCACGGCTCGCAAGGCCATGAGCTACCTCGCTTCCAAAAAAGACGCGGCCGGCACGTGGGGCACGACCCAGGCGACAATCATGGCGCTTCGAGCTTTGCTCCTGGCGACAGAGAAGGGCGCGGCCGACGTTCGAGGCACCCTGGAAGTTCTGCTCAACGGCAAACCCGTCGAGAAACTCACCCTCACTCCTGAAAATAACGACTTGCTCCATCAGTTTGTATTCAAAGGCATCGGCTCAAAAGAGATGGGGTCGAAGAACATCGAGTCAAAGAACGTCAAGTCGAAGGGCATCGAGTCGAAGATCATGGAGTCGAACGGCGCTGGGTCGCAAGGTTCCAACACCGTGGAAATCCGTTTCGAGGGCAAAGGCGGCCTGGCATATCAGGTTGTAGGGAGTTACTTTCTTCCCTGGGACGAGAAACCGGCACACGAGCCTCTCTCCATCGACGTGGCCTACGACCGCACCCACCTCGCGCAGGACGACATCGCAGCAGCTACCGCAACGATTAAGAATAATCTTCAGAAGTCTGCGAACATGGTGATGGTGGATCTCGGCATTCCTCCCGGCTTCGATTTGCTCAGCGAGGATTTGCAGACCTTTGTCGAAAAGACTGCCAGTCAGAAGACGAATCGCCTAGAGAAATTCAGCCTCACGGCGACACAGGCAATTCTCTATTTCAACTCGATCGCTCCTGGCGATACGGTCACGCTGCATTTTCGCCTGCGAGCCAAGTATCCCATCCGAGCCAAAACATTCCGCTCGCGCGTCTACGAGTACTATGATCCTGACGTAAGTTCGGTCGCGCGCCCAGTACAACTGGAGGTGCGCCAGCGTTAGTAACGCGTTAATAAAACGATAAGAAAATCATTTCACAAATAGCTGTGCTCAGCCGTCCAGTGCAGCTACGATAAGATACCGGCGCGAGATACCGGTGCGACGCATGCACATTGACGCCCATCAGCACTTTTGGATTTACAGCCCCGCCGAGTATGACTGGATCGATGATTCGATGGCTGCACTGCGCCGTGATTTTCTGCCGAACGATCTAAAGCCTGAACTGGAAAACTGCGGGTTCCACGGATCGATTGCGGTCCAGGCGCGCCAGACGCTGGAAGAAACTCGCTGGCTTCTCGAGTTGGCCGAGCGCTCTCCGTGGATTCTTGGCGTAGTTGGCTGGGTCGATCTGCGGTCGCCGGACATTCGATCGCAATTGAAGGCCTTGTCTCGAAACCCGAAACTGGTCGGCATTCGCCACGTGGTGCAGAGTGAGCCCGACGATCGCTTCCTGTTGCAGCCAGATTTTCTGCGCGGCATTTCCGTGCTCGAAGAGTTCGATCTTGCCTACGACATCCTGATTTACACTAAGCATCTTCCAATAGCCGCCGAGTTTGTGAAGCGGTTCCCGCGCCAGCGCTTTGTCCTCGATCATCTGGCCAAACCGCCGATCAAGAACGGCACAATCGATTCCTGGGCGCAAGGAATCAAGCGGCTGGCCGAATTCCCGAACGTATTTTGCAAACTCTCTGGGTTGGTCACCGAGGCCGACTGGCAGCATTGGAAACCCGAACAGATCATCCCTTTTCTCGACGTCGCATTTGAAACCTTCGGACCGGACCGGCTCATGATTGGCTCCGACTGGCCCGTGTGCCTGGTGGCCGCATCGTACGCACGCGCAATCGAAGTCGTGAAGACCTACTTGCTCGCGCAAAAGGCGGATTATCGAGAGCGCGTGCTCGGTGGAAACGCCCAACTGTTTTGGCGGCTCGCCGCTCGTTGAGGATCCTCGGGATGCTTCGCCTGCCGAACGTCATGCAACGACCGAATGCTTTACAATGACCGGGCATAATTGGCCACAGCCATGTCGCAATTTCTGGAGGGCCTTCGAAAGCCGCTATGCCTCGCTCGGTTCTCCAACTCGATTCGCGCGACAATGTTTTGATCGCCCTCACCGACTTGAAAGCCGGCGAACAAGTCGAATTCGCAGGACAGGTTTACGCTCTCCCGAAGAACGTTCCCGCCAAACACAAGTTCGCCATGCGAAACCTCGCCATCGGCAACGACGTCGTCATGTACGGTGTTTTGGTGGGCAAAGCTCTCACACCAATCGTCGCTGGAGAACTACTGACGACGCGAAACATCCAACATCAGGCTGCATCCTTCCGCGAGCAGTCGAACGAATTCCACTGGACGCCGCCCGATGTCTCTCGCTGGAAGGACAAGACGTTCCTGGGATACCACCGTTCCGACGGTCAAGTGGGCACGCGAAACTACTGGCTCGTCGTTCCTCTGGTTTTTTGCGAGAACAAGAATATACAGGTGCTTAAGCAGGCACTCGAGGAAGAACTTGGTTTTGCTGCGCCTCAGCTTTACCGCCGCCAAGTCGCCGACCTGGCGAAACTATACCGCGACGGGCAATCGGAAAAGATCGACCTGCACGCCGTCCCAGCAGATGCGGCTCCAGCCCAGCGCAGCCGCCTGTTCGAGAATATCGATGGCATCCGTTTTCTGTTGCATGAAGGCGGCTGTGGAGGAACGCGCGAGGATTCCAACAATCTCTGCGGGCTCATCGCCGGCTACATTCACCACCCGAACGTTGCAGGCGCAACGGTTCTGAGCCTGGGGTGCCAGCACGCGCAAATCACGATTCTGCGCGACGAGATTCGGAAGCGCAATCCCAAGTTTGATAAGCCCCTGTTCATCCTCGAGCAGCAGCGAAGCGGCTCGGAGGCGGCGATGATGTCGGACGCGATCCGGCAAACATTTCTCGGACTGGTCGAAGCCAACAGGGCTCAACGTACTCCCGCTCCCCTCGCCAATTTGTGCGTGGGCCTCAAGTGTGGAGGGTCGGACGGCTTTTCCGGCATCTCGGCGAATCCGGCCATCGGACACACCGCGGATCTGCTCGCCGCACTGGGTGCTCGAACGATTCTCTCGGAATTTCCCGAGCTGTGCGGAGTGGAACAGGAACTCATCGATCGCGGCAGAAGCAAAGCGGTTGGCAATCGCTTTATCCAACTGATGCGCGACTATGCCGCACGCGCCGCTGCCGTGCGCTCCGGCTTCGATATGAATCCTTCGCCCGGCAATATGCGCGACGGACTTTTGACCGATGCCATGAAATCCGCCGGGGCCGCTAAGAAGGGCGGAACATCGCCCGTGACGGCCGTTCTTGACTATCCCGAGTACTCGACCGAACCCGGCCTGAATCTGCAATGCACGCCGGGCAACGATGTGGAGTGCGTCACAGCACAAGTCGGGGCCGGAGCGAGCATGGTATTGTTCACGACTGGTCTCGGCACACCGACCGGAAATCCCATCGCCCCTGTCGTGAAGCTTTCCACTAACTCGGATTTGGCGCAACGCATGCACGACATCATCGACATCGACACAGGAGCGGTCGTCGCCGGAGAGAGAACCATCGAGCAGATGGGCGCGGCCATCCTCGATCTCGTGATTCAAGTCGCGAGCGGCACAGTGCGAACTAAAGCCGAACAAAAAGCCCAGGAAGATTTCATCCCCTGGAAACGAGGCGTTTCGCTGTGACCGTGCAAGACATCGGCACGCGGAATTTCCAACTCGAGGGCAAGGTCGCCGTGGTCACGGGCGGCGGAAGCGGCATTGGACAGGCCATTGCTTTGAAATTCGCTGCTCAGGGTGCGACGATTCGTATTCTGGACGTAAACGAGTCCGCCGCGGCCGCGGCCTGCCAGCGGATCGTAGACGCCGGCGGCACTGCCTCTTTCCAACTATGCGACGTGACCAACCAGGCGTTTGTGAATGCCAAGTTTGAGGCGTTGTTCCGTGAGGAGCGCGTTCACATCCTCGCCAACAACGCAGGCATTTCGCATGTTGGCACTGTCGAGAGCACGACCCCGGAAGACTTCGACAATATAGTTCGAGTGAACGTCAAAGGATTCTACAACTGCATGCGCGCCGTGGTTGGGCACATGAAGAATTCTGGCGGCGGAGTAATTTTGAACATGGCCTCAATCGCCGGATCCTCGGGCCTTGCCGACCGCTTCGCATACTCGATGAGCAAGGGTGCGGTCATCGCCATGACGTATTCCGTAGCCAGGGATTATCTCGCGCACAACATTCGCTGTAACTGTATTTCACCGGCCCGTGTTCACACTCCGTTTGTCGACGACTATCTCCGGAAACACTATCCCAGTCGCGAGCGGGAAATGTTTGAGAAACTGGCCAAGGCGCAACCGATTGGAAGAATGGCTGAGCCGGAGGAAGTCGCGTCTCTTGCGCTGTTCTTGTGCTCGGACGAGGCAGCGTTCATCACCGGCGTGGATTATCCCATCGATGGCGGCTTCTTTAACCTGCGAGGCTAGCTCATGCACCTTCAGTTGAAAGACAAGGTCGTCATCGTCACCGGTGGGGCCAAAGGAATCGGTTTAGCGATTGTCCGCGCCTGCGCCGCCGAAGGCGCAATTCCAGTGATTGTCGACCGCGATGGCGAAGCCGGGCGGCAACTTCACCGAAAACTGCAGAGTGCAGGGGCCGCTTGCGGACTCGTGACGATCGATCTCTCCGCTCCGAAAGGCTGTTCGCAAGCGGTTGAGCAAACGATGCAGACTTTCGGCCGGATCGATGCACTGGTGAACAACGCAGGGCGTAACGACAAGGTCGGCCTGGAGCATGGCAGCGTCGATGAATACATTGCGTCGCTCAACCGCAATCTGGTGCACTACTACGGTATGGCTCACGATGCCCTACCGCACTTGAAGCACTCGCGCGGAGTGATCGTCAACATTGGCTCCAAGACGGCAGTGACTGGCCAGGGAGGGACGTCGGGCTATGCGTCTTCAAAAGGGGCGATTATGGCCTTGACCCGCGAATGGGCAGCAGAACTTCTGCCTTACGGCATTCGCGTTAATACCGTCATTCCAGCCGAGGTCATGACGCCGCTGTACCGCAGTTGGCTTGACACGTTTCCGAATCCCGAAGAAAAGCTAACACATATTCTTGCCAAGATTCCTCTGGAGCAGCGCATGACTGCGCCGGAGGAGATTGCTGCAACGGTCGTATTCCTAATCTCGGCTAAATCCGGCCACACGACGGGCCAACATTTATTTGTCGACGGCGGCTACGTTCACCTGGATCGGGCGCTGACGTGAAACACTCCGAATGAATGCATCTAGCTCATCACCGAGCGACGCCATGTTGCACCGCCAGCCAGAGAGGTCAAATGAAACGACGATTCTGCCTCACCCTCGACTTGAAAAGCGATCCCGAGATGATCGCCGAATACAAGCGCTATCACGAGAATATTTGGCCCGAGATTACGCGGAGCATCAAAGACTCCGGCATCGAGGACATGGAGATCTATCTGTTCGGCACGCGCATGTTCATGATCATGGAAGTGAACGAGTCCTTCTCGTTCGAAGCCAAGGCCAAAACCGATCAACTCAACCCGCGGGTACAGGAGTGGGAGACGCTCATGAGCACGTTTCAGAAAATGCTCCCTCAAGCCAAGCCCGGCGAGAAATGGCTGCTCATGGAACGAGTGTTTAAACTGGAGTGCTAAAGCCTTACGGCCGCACTGGCCAGGCGTGCTTCGGATAGCGTCGCATCAATTCGCGGCGCACTTCTGGATACAGTCGCTCCCAGAATCCTGCAAGATCGGTCGTAGTCTGCACGGGCTGCTGATTTGGGGCCAGCAAGTGGACGACCAGAGGCGTTCGCCCCGGTCCAATCCGCGGCGTATCGCGCATGCCGAAAAAGTCCTGCATCCGCGATGCGATCCACGGTGGTTTACCGCGCTCATAGTGAACTTTAGTCTCGCGGCCCTTCTGCAAGCGCACGCTCGCCGGAGCGATCTCACGCAACCATCGCACGCCGATTTTCTGCTCGATAACGGAAACTAAACCCGCGCCAGCCTTCTTCAACTCGGCAAAGCTTCTCAGCCCCAAACACAGCTCACGCAGCGCCTGCTGAATATCCGGCATTTCTAAACCGGCAAATTCGACCCGTCCCGTGAACTCATTCAGAGCCTCTATATCGACGAAGCGTTCCACCCCGGCCTCCAGCGCCTTCTGAGCAAGCAGTTCGGCAGCGGCCTGTACACCTGGCACCGCGCCGCGTGATTCTTGAATCACCAACTCGTCATAGAGCAGTGCGCTCACCGCATCGACGCGTTCCGCCAAGCGATTCCACACCACGCTGGATTGGTCTTTCACGCGATCTGGAAAAAGGTCAATCAGCCACTCCGGCTCGATGCGCGCCGTCATTCGGATAAGCGGCAGCGCTTTTTCCTTACGGTCCTCGGCATCGACCGCAACCATAAACTCGTATGGCGGAGGCTCGCTGGCAAACTCAGCCGATGCACCGCTCGCCAGCAGCACCTGTTTCCCGGCTCTTAACCGCGCAACACGATCCGGGGATCCCGCGAGCACCGACATAAGCAGAGCATCGTCGTTATGCTTCTTCTGTTCGGAGGTCCGAGCAAAGGTCCGAGTAATTCTGCGAAGCTGCGCGATGTGCTGTCGCACGCGTTGATCCTGCTCCAAATCCATGGCGGCAAGGAGATCGGTTTTGTCGACATGCACGCCAGACCCGAGCAGGGCCGCCGCAACACAGCCGTCCTCACCCACACCTCGCTCCAAGGCCTCAACCAGAATCCGTGAAAGCCGCGGCGGAAGCGGATACCGCGCCAACCGCCTCGCCATGTCCCCCTCGGGCACTCAGCCGATCCAGCAACGCCTCCGCCTGTTGAACTGCTGCCGCGGTTGGTGCATCCAGCCACGAGATATCGTTGATATGTGCAATCTGCATCGCTCTCAGGGCGAGACAAAGCTGAGACAGATCGCTGCGCAGAATCTCCGGCGCATCCTGATCTGGACGACGCGAGTAATCCTCCTCGGTATAAAGGCGCAACACATGCCCCGGTGCAGTGCGCCCCGCGCGTCCGGCCCTTTGTTTCGCCGAAGCCTTACTCACGCGTCCGACATGAAGCGACGGCAACCCGCTCCAAACAGAATACGTCGCGAAGCGCGCCAGACCACTGTCGATCACAGCGGTTACGCGACCGTAATCGAGCTCTCTGCAACGTTGGTGGCGAGAATCAGTTTGCGTTGAGACGCCGGCGAGAGCGCCCGGTCCTGCTCCTTCGGTGGCAGACTTCCGTGCAAAGGAAACACGAGCAACCCACCTCGTCGCGCAACCGCTTCGCACGCCCGCATCGCACGACGAATCTCCACCGCGCCCGGCAGAAAAGCCAAAATATCGCTGGCATGCGTCGCGTCGATCAGCAACTCCACTGTATTCCTCACCTGCACTTCGAGTGGCTCAGGGGAATATGGCAAATGTCTGATCGAAAGGTCGAACAATGTTCCCGCGGACCGCACCACCGGACAACTGCCCAGATATTGCGCCACCGGTTCGGCATCGAGAGTAGCCGACATGACCACAATTCGCAGATCGGAACGCGAACCCTGCAAGCGCTTTAGCAATGCCAGCGCGAGATCGCTCTCGAGATGCCGCTCGTGGAATTCGTCGAGCACGACGGCAGCGACGCCCTTCAGGTGAGGATCGGAAACCAAGCGCCGCGTAAGTACGCCTTCGGTGACAAATCGTAGCCGCGTGCGCGGGCCGGCCGACTCTTCAAACCGGATCTGGTATCCGACTGTCTCGCCGACTTCTTCGCCGAGTTCCCATGCGACCCGGCGCGCCGCCAGCCGCGCCGCAATTCGGCGCGGTTCAAGCACAACCACTTCGCCGCTCATAATTCCGAGAAGCGCAGGCGGGACTCGCGTCGTCTTCCCCGCGCCCGGAGCGGCCACGATCACCAAGTTAGGATGCCGTTTTAGGGAATCAATAATCTCCGGCAGAAGGTCGTCCACTGGAAGAGAAGGCTTGCGGCTCGGCACTTCTCATCGAAGCACGGAGCTGCGGCCGGCGTCAAATGCCAGCTTCCCCAGGGGAACCGCACTTTGCTTTTTCTCCGTACTTTACTTTTTCTCCGTCGCTTCTTACCTTATCTACGATGCCCGTTTATTTCACCGCCGACCTCTTCCGCTTTCTTGGTCGCCTCAAGCGCAACAATAATCGCGACTGGTTTCAGGCCCACAAAGAAGAGTGGGAAACCAGCGTACGCCAGCCCGTCCTGCGCTTTATCACCGACTTCGCGGCGCCGCTATACGAAATTACGCCTCACCTCGTCGCCGATCCGCGTCCGTCGCGCGGCTCCATGTTTCGCATCTACCGCGACACGCGATTTTCCCCCGACAAGCGCCCCTATAAAACGCACGTCGCCATGCGATTTTCCCATCGCGATAAAGACGTTCACTCTTCCGGGTTCTATCTCCATCTCGAGTCCGGCGGCTGCTTCGCCGCCTCGGGCCTGTGGCATCCCGAGCCTCCGACCCTGCTCAAGGTACGCAACGCCATCGTGTCGCGTCCCGCGGAGTGGCGGAAGGTTCGCAGACTTCTCAACTGGGATGATGCCAGCAAACTCAGCCGCCCGCCCCGCGGCTTCCCTGTCGATCACGAGTTTGTGGAAGACCTCAAGTTGCGCGATCTCGGTACCGCCGTATACTTCACCGAAAAACAAGTCTGCGGTCCCAGGTTCATGCCGATTTTCGTCAGCGCCTGCCGCGCAATGTCGCCTGTCGCATCATTCCTGAGCAGTGCTGTCGGATTGAAGTTTTGAGCTTTGGGAGCCGAAAGGAATTATGCGGAAAGAATTCCCTGGTAAATCGCCATTCCGACCACCGCATCCACGCCGATGGCGTGCAGTTCATCGATCTCGCTCTGTGCCCGTATTCCGCCCGCGGCGATGAGCTGCCTGCCCGTAGCCGCGCGCAGCGGACGAATCACATCCTGTGGGAAGCCCTGCAACAACCCTTCCGTATCTACATGCGTATACAGAAACGCCCCGCACCACGGCTCGAGCGCCTCCACCATTTCCAGCGGTGTCACTTCAATCACCTTCCGCCATCCGTGAATCGCGACTCGACCCCCAATCGCATCCAGAGCGAACACCAGCCGGTTGGAACCGACCGCATCGGCTAGCCTCTCCGCGAAGTCGCGATCCAGTTTGTCTTTGTTCTGCGCGAACAGCGCCGATCCGATGATGACCCTTTGTGCTCCCGCCGCCAGCGCAGTCTGAGCCACCTCTACAGAGCGGATGCCCCCGCCAACCTGGCACGGCAGTTGCCGGGCAAATTTACTCACCAGCTTCACGTTGTCGCCTGTGCCAATGGCGGCGTCAAGATCAATCAGTTGTACCAGCGGATATTTCGAGAAGCGCGCCACCCATGCCTCAAAGTCGTCGAACTCCAGAGCCTTCGTCCGTCCCTGAACCAACTGGACAATCTTGCCGCCCATCAAATCGATGGAAGGGATCAGCATGGCCACCTCACCGGAATTCCCTGAGCGCCAAGCTTTTGTTTGAGGTCTGCGATCCGGCTGAAGCCATAGTGAAAAATCGACGCCGCCAGCGCGGCATCGGCATGCCCCTCGCGGAATACTTCAGCGAAATGCTCTGCGCCACCCGCGCCGCCCGAGGCGATCACCGGAATTCGGACCGAGTCGGCCACGCGCCGCGTCAGTTCGCAATCGAAGCCCACGCCCGTGCCGTCGCGGTCCATCGAGGTCAACAGAATTTCGCCTGCGCCACGCGACTCCGCTTCCCGGGCCCATGCAATCGCATCCGGTCCGGCAGGGGTTCGTCCGCCATGCGTGAACGCTGCCCAGTGCGATGCGCCCTCCGATCGCTTGGCATCGATCGCGACCACCACAGCTTGCGATCCAAATCGCTCCGCGATGCGCGTGATTACTGTCGGATCAGCAAGCGCCGCAGAATTGATGCTGATCTTGTCCGCGCCCGCCGAAAACACCGCGGCTGCATCCTCCAGCGTGCGAATGCCGCCGCCCACCGTAAACGGAATAAACAACTGACGCGCGGCGCGGCGGACGGTTTCAAGAAGCGTCGCACGCCGCTCGTGCGCCGCCGAAATGTCTAACAACACGACTTCGTCTGCCCCCGACTCGCTATGCGCCTTGGCCAGTTCGGCGGGATCGCCCGCGTCTCGGAGATTTTCAAACTGCACGCCCTTGACCACACGGCCACCGTCCACGTCGAGGCAAGCGATGATGCGTTTCGTCAGCATGTCAGATTACACAGGTCAGGTTGCGCATATTAAAGCTCGCAAAAATTGCCGAGGATCTTCAACCCAGTCGCCCCGGATTTTTCAGGATGAAACTGCACGCCAAACAGATGTTCGCGTTCCACTGCCGCCGAAAACTGGCCACCATACTCGCAGCACGCCACCGTCGTCTCAGCCAGCGGCGCTCGAAAGGAATGCGTGAAATACACAAACGAGGACGAGGGCACACCCTGCAACAACCGAGACGACGAAGCAACCTCGATCTGGTTCCATCCCACATGCGGTGACTTCACGCTCGCGGGAAAGCTCTGGCATTCGCCAATCAGCACAGCCAGCCCGCGCGTCCCCGGCGATTCCTGACTTCGCTCGAACATCCATTGCATGCCGACGCAGATGCCGAGAAACGGGATCCCCCGGCCGATGGCCTCCGCTATAGCATTCTGCAAACCCAAACGCGCGAGAGCCTCCGTCGAGGCAAAATGGCCGACGCCGGGCAGCACGACCTTCGTAGCTTTTGCGACCTCTCTAGGAGACGAAGTAATGGCACACTCCTGCCCCAACCAGTCGAGAGCCTTCTTCACCGAAACCAGATTTCCCGCGCCGTAATCGACGATCGCAATCATCACAGCACTCCCTTAGTGCTGGGCAGCAGTCCCAACATGCGCCGGTCACGCCAGCAAGCCGCGCGCAGCGCCCGCGCAAAGGCCTTGAACAGCGCTTCAATCTTGTGGTGGCTCGATCGCCCATAGAGCACGCGTACGTGAACATTGGCCCGCGCGCCCCGTGCGAAGCCTTCGAAGAAATCGTGAACAAGCTCCGCCTGAAGATCGCCTACCAGCCGCGTACGCACTTTGGTGTCAACCACGGCAGCCGTGCGCCCGCAGAAATCCACTGCAGCCATACCCATGGTTTCGTCCATCGGCATCAGAAAATATCCCGCCCGGAGAATGCCGCGCTTGCTCCCAAGCGCCTTATCAAATGCCTGCCCCAGGACGATGCCAACGTCCTCCACCGTGTGATGCTGGTCCACATCAAGATCGCCACGGGCCTTGAGCTTCAGATCGAAACCTCCGTGATGCGCGAACAGTTCCAGCATGTGATCGAAAAAGCGAATGCCGGTGGAGACCTGGTAGTGCCCTCGCCCCTCAATGGTGAGCGAGATTTGAATCTGCGTCTCTTTGCTGGCGCGCTTGATGCTTCCTTTTCTCATCGCCGCGACGCCCCTTGCGCAATCCCAAGCTCTTCGAAGGTTTCCTGAAGCGCGGTCAGCAGTCGATCGGCATGCGCCCGCGGCCCCAGCGTGATGCGCACGCATCCTTCGCACCCATGGTCGCCCGAGCGGTCGCGAACCAGGATGCCGCGACGCCTCATATGCTCAACAAATGACGACGCCGCGCCCACCCTTGCCAGCACAAAGTTCGCCTGGCTAGGCCAGAATTGAATTCCGTTCGCCGCGAGAACCCGCTCCAGCCGCGCGCGCGATTCCCGAACTTCGCATACATACTGCTGGATATAATTTTGATCGCCGAGCGCATCCGGCAAGCAAGCCAGCGCTGCCGCATTCACGTTGTACGGAGAACTCACCCGCCGCACAGCTCGCATTTGTTCCGCATCGCCAACCAGCATCCCAACGCGCAACCCGGCGAGCCCGTAGGCCTTGGAAAACGTGCGCGCCACAAACAGGTTGGGGAATTGGCGTCGCGCCGTCAGCATGGTTTGGCCCCAGAATTCGAAGTACGCTTCGTCCACAAGTACCGCCGCGGCCGGCGCTGAGGAAGCGATTCGCCGCAAATCATCCAGCGGCACACCCGACCCAGTCGGATTGTTCGGGTTCGCGATCGCGACCAGTCGCGTGCGCGGCGTAACTCGGTTGCACACATCATCGCTCGGAAAAACGAAATCCTTGCCCGCGGGAACGCTGATGACATGCGCCCCTGCAGCCATCATATAAATCCGATACATCGAATACGTGGGCACGACGATCAACGCTTCGTCGCCCGCTTCGAGGTAGGTCTGACACAGCAAATGGATCGCTTCATCCACGCCATTCGTCAATAACAGTTCCGGCGCCGCGATTCCCAGCATGTCAGCCACCTTGGCTTCCACAGGCTCGCGCTCGGGATAGCTTGCGAGCTGTTCTGGACCCAACTGCCGCAGTCGTTCGAGCACTCGCGGTGAACACCCCACCGTGTTCTCGTTGAAATCCAGACGCAGCCCGTCCCGCCCCGCCAGCGGCGGATGATACGACGGCAGCGTTCGCACCGCTTCCCGTGGACTAAGCATGTTCGCACCTCACTCGGACTGATCGCGCATGCGCGGGCAGTCCCTCGGCCACGGCAAGACATTCGATCGCAGGCGCAATTCGTTCTAGCCCCTTGGCAGATAGCCGTTGCACCGTGATGATCTTCAAGAAATCCAGCACGCTGAGGCCTCCTCGAAATCGCGCCTGCCCCGAGGTCGGCAACACATGATTGGGCCCCGCGGCGTAATCGCCCGCTGCCTGCGCCGAATAGTCGCCCACGAAAACTGAACCTGCATTCTGGATGAATGGCAAGTCTTCTTCGGCGACCGTAATGTGCTCAGGCGCAAGTCGATTGGCCCAATCCCTGGCCTGTTGGCGAGAAGCCGCAACCAGTATGGCCCCGCGCGCGCGCAAGGATTTCTGAGCGGTCAGGTTCCCTTTCGCAAAACTTGCCACGCTCTGCTTCACGGATCGCGCCAGCACGCGCGAAGTCGTGATCAAAACCGTCAGCGTCTCTGGATCATGCTCGGCTTGCGCCACCAGATCGGCCGCAATGAATTCCGGGACGCCCTCATCAATTAAAACCACGGCTTCCGTAGGCCCGGCAAGAAAGTCAATGGCGCAGTCGAACGCGACCAACTTCTTCGCAACTGTAACGTAAGCATTCCCAGGTCCCACAATCTTGTCCACTCGCGGAATACTGCTCGTGCCGTAGGCCAACGCCGCAATCGCCTGTGCCCCTCCCACGCGATAGAATTCGGGTACGCCCAGCATCGCAGCCGCTGCCAAGACCTCCGCCGACGGCCTCGGCGAGACCACCCGGATGTTCTTCACTCCTGCAACCTGCGCCGGAATCACGGTCATGAGCACCGTGGAAACCAGCGGATAGCGCCCGCCTGGCACATAGCAGCCCACCGACTCCAACGGGCGTACCATTTGTCCGAGAGTGATTCCACCGCGCGTCCGCCTCCAGTCATTCGGCTTTTGCCACTCACAGAAACGGCGGATATTCTGAGCAGCCAGACGTAGCGACTTGCGCAATTCCGGAGTGATGGCTTGCCACGCTGTCGCCAGTTCCTCCTCTGAAACGCGCAGAGGCTGCTTCGCGGCCAGCCCGTCCCATCGCGCTGCATAGCGCCGCAGGGCTCGCTCCCCGCCTCGACGCGAATCGCGATGCACATTGTTGATGATGCGCTGCACTCGCGGCTCCAATTCGCTGAACTGCGCTCCCCGTGCGGCGAGATGCTCCACCATCGCGTTTGCTTCGCGGCCTGAGACGATCCGCATCACAGCACCACCTTATTCAGCGGATATTCCACGATGCCCTGCGCCCGCGCTTCTTTTAGCCGGGGAATCACATCCCACGCTGCCCCCTCGTCGATTACTGTGTTCACTGCCAGCCAGTCCTCATCACTCAGGTGAGAAATCGTCGGCTTCTGCAGCGCGGGGAGCACACACAGCACGGCCGCCAGGTTTTCCTTTCGCACATTCAGCATCAGTCCCACGCGGTACTGAGCTTCCATGGCCCCTTGCAGCATCAGAGCCAGATTGTCGATCTTTCGCCGTTTGTCGCGATCAGAGTACGAGCTTTTGTTGGCGATCAACTGCGTGTTCGACTCCAGCACGGTTTCCAGAATCCGAAGCCGGTTAGCTTTAAGCGAACTGCCGGTCTCAGTCACTTCCACAATCGCGTCCGCCAGCATGGGCGGCTTGACTTCCGTCGCACCCCAGGAGAACTCCACGCGCACGTCGACGCCTTTCTTGGCGAAGTAGTCGCGTGTAACCTTCACCAATTCAGTGGCGACAATTTTTCCCGACAGTTCTTCCGCGCGCTGAACTGAAGAATCCTCCGGCACGGCCAGCACCCAGCGCACTTTTCCCCGGCTGCGCTTGGCGTAAATCAAGTCGCTCACGGTAACCACTTCCAATCCGCTTTCGATCACCCAGTCGTGCCCGGTCAGGCCCGCATCCATTGCCCCGTGCTCCACATAGCGAGCCATCTCCTGCGCGCGGATCAGCATGCAATCGATCTCTGGATCCGCAGTGCTGGCGAAATACGACCGTCCAGTCGTATGCGCCGGAAGACCGGCGCGCGCAAATAGCTTTAAGGTCGCCTCCTCCAGACTACCCTTGGGAATTCCGATACGCAGCTTCATCGCACCTCCTTCGGTAAGGCTGCTCGTGTTTCCGATGCTCGCACTGGAACCGGTTCCGTGAAACACGAACGTGTGCCGCGATGGCAGACCAACCCTGCTCCCTCGACCTCGACCTGTAGCAGCAGCGTATCGCGATCACAATCGGTATGCGCCGACACGACCCTCAGCCGGTTCCCCGAACTCTCGCCCTTCGTCCACAATTGATTGCGGGTGCGGCTGAAGAATGTCACGTACCCTGCCTCCAGCGTCCGCTCCAGCGCCTGACGATTCATAAAGCCCACCATCAGGACTTCCCCGTTGCAGGAGTCCTGCACCACGGCAGGAAGCAGCCCGCTCATTTTGTCGAAGTCAAGTTCTGCATTCATACCCCTACTCGCTTTCTCGTAGAAACAAAAAGCCCGCTGAGCGTTTTTCGCGTCAGCGGGCCGAAACTCCTGAAAAGTGCTGGTTACTTCACGTCTGCAATCTCAGGTGCACATCGCCGCCATCGCGCTATACGCGTGATGGTGATGATGGAGGTGAGACGACATATCTTCGACAACCATACGAGAAACGGCTCGTCCGGGTCAATAACTTTAATCGTTAGCTTTATCCGTTTTTTGAATGCAAGCGATTCAACTTTTGCATTTCTCGACCGAGAATCCCGCAACCCCTCCTGCTGCGATTCCCTTCATCATCCGCGATGTATCACCTTCGTATTTTGGAATGGTTAACGGAATCGTCCGCTGTCCCGTATCTTGCGCGCAGCTTCCTCCAGAAAATCATCGACGTGCTGCTGAGGCTGGGATTCTAATCCAGTCTTCGCTTTGATCCGGTCTGCGATCTGAATCGCGGTGTTCAGACGCACCAGCTTTTCCAGTTCCCACCGTCGGCTCAGGTAAGTCTCGATCAGGGCCAGATCATCGGCTGTCGCGCGTCCCAAGCCAAGCGTGGCGCTACTCGATTCGGCGGAAGTGTTCCACGTCGGCCGCACTTCCTCCGTCGGCTTCTCATGCACCACCACTGTACCCGCAACAAAATCACCCAGCCTGCGGCTTTGCCGATTGCACATCATGCAGACGAGAGCCACACCATAGATTCCCGGCATCGCGTCCACGGCTCGCATCAGGTTTCGTCCGACCGCTTCGAAAGCGTTGATCGGCCTGCCCGATTCTTTGATGACCCGGATGCCCGCAAATCGTTTCCCCGGGGTCTGCCCATTCCAGAGAATTTCGAAGATTGCAAAATAGGCCCAATAGATCGCGAACCCAATGAAGATGGCCATGGCGGGGCCGATGAGCCGCGGAAGAAAGTTGAATGCGGAAAATCCTAACGGCATGGCGACCAGAAAAATCAGTGCCGTTATGAAATACAGGGCCGCCTGGATTAAAGTATCAATGGCGATTGCGAGGAATCGGCTGCCAATTCCAGCCAACGGCAATTCCAGTGTAATCTGCTCTGGCGTATCGATCTTAAGTTGTTCAAACGAGTCCACAATGATTTCCACTCGCTGGCTGGAGAAGCGCAAACCGCACTGGAGCCGGCTAGAATTGTTGCTTAACCAGAGCGCTCAGGGCGGCCTGAAGTCGCTCTCGCGTTCCGACCTGCAGGAACTCAGCCTGCTCTACCGCCAGACTGCGGCCGATCTCGCCGCCATCCGCGAAGACCGCGGCTCGGTGCACTTTGCGCGCTACGTCAACCAGCTGCTGGTCCGCGCCCACAATACCATCTATTCCGGTCACAGGGCGAGTCCCAAGGCGTTTTTTTCGTTCTTCTGGCACACCTATCCGGCAGCCTTCCGCCGCAATCTTAAGCACGTCCTGCTGGCAACTTCGATTTTTGCCGTCGCTGGACTGGTAGGAGCAGTCCTCACCTACCAGAATCCTGATTTCAAAGTAAAACTTCTCGGCCCGCAGATGGTCGAGACCATCGATCGCCACGAAATGTGGACGCACTCGATCGTCGGCATCAAGCCGCTGGCATCGAGCGCGATCATGACAAATAATATGTCCGTCGGATTCACCACCTTCGCGCTAGGCATCACTGCCGGTCTCGGAACCATTTACATGATGGCCTTCAACGGCCTGCTGATCGGGGTCATCGGCATGGCCTGCTGGCTCTCCGGCATGAGCCTGCAGTTGTGGAGTTTCGTCGCGCCACACGGCGTACTGGAGTTGCCCGCCATCTTCATCGCAGGGGGCGCGGGATTCCGGATCGCTCAAGGCCTCCTGTTTCCGGGACTTCTGCCCAGGCGAGATTCGCTGGCGAAAGCAGGACTCGAAGCCGTGCAGCTCCTGCTGGGAACGATTCCAATTCTGATCGTCACTGGCCTGATCGAAGCCTTCGTATCACCGACTGGCCTGCCGGTTCCGTTAAAGTTTTCGATGGCCGCAGCGTTGTTTGTTCTTCTGGGAGTCTATCTCTTCGGCATGTCGCGCAACCGCAGTCGCGGAATCGAAGATGGAACTCACAGCTGATTCCGCTCTTTGATCTGCAAATACGCATTCACCAGCACCGGAGAAACCGCGCCCGAACTCACCTCCATCGCCAGCGCCCCACGTTCCCGCAACCGCGCCAACAGCAGTTCCCGGCGATGAACCGTCTCTTGCGCCGCCGCCACCTGATACATTTCAGATTCGCTCCGCGGAGTTTTGGACGCCAGTTCGCGTAAATCTGGCTGACCAATCACCACGAACAAAACCAGATGCCGAGGCATCATCATCGATGCGGCCTCAATCACCTCCGGAGTCATCGCGGTTTCTGCCAGATCGGTCAACCAAACGATCAGGCTGCGCCGTTTCTGATCCGTCAGCAACCTGGCCGCCATCTGCAAATGGTCCGCCTCGGAGCCCTCTTCGTGCACCAGCGCAAGTTGCTCGATCAGTTGCCGCAAGTGTGCACTTCCCTTCGCCGCCGGAAGCTGCTGCCGAATCCCTCGGCCGTAAGCGATCAGCCCCACGCGATCACCAGAGTACAAGGCAACCTGAGCCAGGCTCAGCGCCGAGTTCACCGCCTGATCCAATTTACTGAAGCCCAACTTGCTGAAGCTCAGTTTGGCAGCGCCGCCAACACGCGCCCTCATCAACCGGCCGGAGTCAATCACTATCCACACCGTTTGGCTGCGCTCGATCTGGTACATACGTGTGACCAGCTTGCCGCGCCGCGCCGCCGCCGTCCAGCAGATATCGCGATATTCATCTCCGACCTGATATTCGCGCAGGCTCTCGAACTCGCGGCCAATGCCGCGCACACGCGCGTGCCGCTTCTCCAGCGCAATCTGCCGGCTGCGCAGCAAATAAATTGAATGCCGCTTGGCCTCGTCGAGGTTCGGATAAATCCGCACCATCTGCTCAAGCGGCGCCCGCACCCATCTCTCGGCAATGCGCAGCGGGCTCTGGTAGCGAACGTAGCACTCGCCAAGCTTTGCATCGCCGCGTTGCACGGGGCGAATACCATAGCTCGCCGTCGCCTCGCCTTTCGCTTCCGCCCGAACCGTCAACGTTGGCGGCTCATCCCTCAACTGCAAGGGAACCGTGTCGATCATCGTGGCATGGATGCTCGTGCCGGAGGAATTCACTAGCGTGACATCGACATCCGATGCAATCGACAATGCCGCGGGCGAGCGCCACGATCGCCGCACCGTTAGTTGCACCGGCTTCGGCAGTTGCTCCAGATCGGCCAGCCACGCCAGAAGAACCAGACCATCCCAAGCGAGCATCCCATACACAAAACGCGGATCAATAAACGCCGGCCCCAGCCATACCAGCCCGACAAAGAGAAGCATAAAGAAGCGATCGCCGAACGCTACGCCGAAGCGCTTGTACGATTTGGCTTGCGCCTCTACTTCGGCTGGAAGCAGCCGGCCGAGCTCGCTCACTTTGCGCTCACTTCGTCGTTCACTTTTTCACTCACTTCGGAACCTCGACCGCGCGCAGCACATCTTCCAGCACCTGATCCGGCGTAATCCCCTCAAGGTCAGCCTCGGGCCTGAGCATGATGCGGTGCCGCAACACGGGGCGCGACACTGCCTTCACGTCATCTGGAATCACGTAGTCGCGCCCATCCATCGCGGCAACCGCCTTCGACACCGCCATCAGACTCACCGCCGCGCGCGGACTCGCTCCCAATGACAGCGACGGCCAGTCGCGCGTGCGCCGCACGATCTGCACGATGTAGCTGAACAACGCTTCTTCTACGGCGACGGACTTGACCTCCTGCTGCGCCTGCTCCAGCAAACCCGGCGAGATTGGAATCAAATTCATTTTCTCCAACTCCCGTGATTCGAATCCCTTCTGCACGTTCGCCAGTAGCTGTACTTCATCCTGCAGCGCAGGATATGTAACGCGAAGCTTGAGCAGAAAGCGGTCCAGCTGCGCCTCCGGCAGCGGATACGTTCCTTCAAACTCAATCGGATTCTGCGTGGCAAACACAGTAAAGAATGAAGACAGCGGATAGGTCTTGCCGTCGATCGTGACCTGATGCTCTTCCATGCACTCCAGCAACGCGGCCTGCGTCCGAGGAGGCATGCGATTCACTTCATCCACCAGCAACAGATCGGTAAACACCGGCCCCGGATGCAATTGAAATGCGCTCGTCGCCATATTCAAAACGTTAGTGCCGACAATGTCGGCCGGCATCAGATCCGATGTGCACTGCACGCGCTGAAACCCCAGGCCCATCAGCCGTGACAGCGCCTTGACCGTCAGTGTCTTCGCAATGCCGGGAACTCCTTCCAGCAGCACATGCCCCCGGCAGAGCAACGCGACGACGCACTGGTTTCGCAGTTCTTCCTGCCCCACCACTACCTTACTCATCTCTTCGCGAATGTGCCGCACCAATTCTGGAACAGCGTTCATTAACCTTTCTCCTTGCGAGCGCCCTGAAACAACTTCAGGCGAACCGCGAATTCGTCGAGTTCCTGCACCAGTTGCAACGCGACTGGAGGATGCAAATACGGGTCGTTCTTCGCCGATTCGCAACGTCGCAGAATCGCTACAAAATGATCATCAACAAACGCCCAGCGATCTCGCGCCGCAAGCTCCATATCCGCGACAGAAATATTGCTCGCCACTCCCAATCGCCGCGTCAACCAATAACGAAACCGCTGGTAGCAAATATCCACCGCAACCGACGCAGTGCCGGCGGTCTCATAAAGCCCGCCCAGCGTCTGCACAAATTCGATGGGCGACAGCCGTACATCCGACGCCGGCTTAGAGATCGGCCCACTGCGCCGCGAAAACGTGGCCACGACCGCCAGCCCCAGAAGCAGCAACTGCAGGGCGAGCCATTTCACCGGCGAATGCGCGATCGACGAAGCCAGCGTCTGCCGGTAACCGTGAATATATTCGTCCCATAGAATTTCACCTTTCACACCGCCCAGACACGTGAGAAAGAATTCCAGATTCCCCGGCTCTTTCAAACCCGCGTTCGTCAGCGGAGTGGCCGAGGCCCACCACAGCACTTCTCCGCGCCCGTAGGGATACTTCACGACCAGCGTGCGCTCTCCGTCCCCGTACAACGGATAAGCCGCGGCATACGAATTCCAATGAGCTTGAGGCGCAATAACGATCTCCGGAGCAGCGCGCGTGATCTCCGACGGCGACATAGCCGACGCCTTCTTCCCCTTCATTTCGCCCAGCACGTCGATCTCGGGCACAGAGTCATTCTCCGGAAGAAACGTGCCGGCTGCGGTCCCGGTCGCGATCACGCGTCCGCCCTGCGACAGAAAGTTCTTCAACCGATCTTTCTCCTCATGCGTAGGAGCCTCACTCGGCTCCGCCAGAATCAACGTCGTTCCCGACGCTTGCGGAAGCCGATCCAATGGCCTTTCCCAACGCTCGACTTTGTATCCCGCATGCGACAGCAAGAGATAAGCAGCCTTCGCCCCTCCGGAGGCCGTCGAATAACTGCTGGGAACTTCACCCTGATTGTTTGCCGCACCGCTGAACACAGCAGCACCCGCAACGAGCAGCACGAACACGCACCCTGCCCCCAGCAGAAGCCTGCGATCTTTCGGGTCCAGTTTCAGTGGCATCCCAGCTTCTCCAATTCCCGGAGCGTCTGCGAAAAGGCGCTCTCACTGGCATCCCGCTTCGCATACCACGCGAGTTCGAAAATTCGCGTGAGGGCAGTCAGCGTCTCGCGATGCTCGCTCGAACTCGACAGCAGCCTCAGGTATTCCCGCGGAGTCCGCGCCCGATCCGGCTTCCACATCCCCTGGCGCTCTAGGAAAGAAATTCCCGCCCAGTACGCGAGGTGAATCGCATCGCGCCACTCCCTCTTCGCGGCCGCCGCCCGCGCCTCGGAAAGCCAGACCACCCACTCCTTGGCCGAGACCGGCAGATTTGCCGGCACAACTCCTTCAAAGGCGTCTCGCCGCCAGATGATGCGGTAGGCGAAGTAAGCCAGTGCGAGAACCGCGATACCGATGAGCCCATACACGACAAATTTGCTGATGGTGGGAATGGATGTCGAGCGAAATAGCCGCTGCAGAAAATGGAATAGAAATCTCAGGATACGGCGCACAAAATCCAGCAACTGCTGCTTGATTCCTTCCAGCCATTGTACGATCGGTTCGAGCCATTTCGGCCCGTGCGACTCGCGAAACTCCGGTTGCGCCAGAATCGAATTCAACTCTGCCCGCTTCGCCGAAACATCATCGGGAGGCTTTTCAAACCCATCAAGATCGCCGCGCAAACTCTGTATCCTCGCGCGGACGGCGCTGGCCGTCGTGATGCTCTTCTCGCTCTCGTATCTTCGGACATCCCGTCGCAGCCCTTCCGTAAATATTACGAACTCTCGCTGATCCGCGCGCACGCGCCAGCTCTGCGGCAGATTATGCAATGGTTGAGGAGTTGGATTGCCGGAGCTGTCGAGTTGCTGGGTCGCGGACAACAGCCGGTCAAGCTCCGCGCGATACTCGGCTGTAGTAAGCGCGCCGCTTGCCGCCGTATCAGCCAAGCACGGGTCGGTCCGAAAAAAGACTGCCGCGATCAGGAAGCACACTAGCAGATAGCTGCGCCGTGCAGTCATGCGCCTGCTTGTACGGGGGAAACCGGAAGTACCGTTGCGTCCAGCGTCATCATCATCAACTGCAGATCGAACGCTTCTTTGCGCACCCGCTCGTCGTAGTACACCAAAGAAAATGCAATCGTCCCCAGCGGCCCGACGAGGCATTCCGAAATGAATGTCGAAACCAGCAGCGCAATGCGCCATCCACCGGTCCGTCGTTGCAGAGCAAAAATTGAACTCACGCCCGCCGCCATTTCTACCGGCCACCGTAACAGCAGGCTCACTCCAATGCCCAGCACAAGGAACAGCAGCCAGATCACAAAAATGCGGCCCCAGTCCCCTTTCGTAAGGTCGGAACTGCGCGACATCGCGTCGATGACGCCCTTGTTCTCCAGGACTTTGGCCTGCACAGACAGCGACCACATCAGCGCCAGCAAAACTCCCGGCAGGATCAAGGCGATGAGCCCACAACCTACCCCTAACGAGATCAGTATCGAGAGTCCGATCACGCCCGGAATCTGAGTCCTTACCCTTGAAAACGAATCCCCGATGCTGGCAGGGCAGTCGAAGTGCACCTGCGAAACCGCGGCCACCGTGACCGCCTGGGAAACGTAAGAACAGATCACCGTCAATCCCAACGCTCCCATGGTCCAGACTAAATTCAATAAGATATTCGACAGCTGAGTGCCTGGAGATTGAAAGGCAACTTGAACACACTGGTACGCCAGCACCGCCAGATGGGGCAAGGCAAAGATTCCGACGAACAATCCAAAGTGGCTGCGATAAAGAGAAAAGGTGCGGTCCAGCAATTCTCCAGTACTCAAGGGCCTGAGTGCGGTCGTCATAACACTCCTCCCGGCAGCTTCCAAACTTGCCCGGCATGGTAGCACAGGCCGCGCACGGTCGTCGCAAAACCTGGCTCGTTGATTTATCCCGAGACGCCGAGCTCACGTTTGGTTTACGAACCCGGCTCGCCGGGCTTGATTTCCGCTGCCTTCCCGCCCTGATAGACGACAACCACGGGCTTGCCTCCGTTGGGATAGCGCACGGTCTTTTCGTCTGAACCACCGCCCGCGTCCGGCACGCCCATGCCGATCGCGAAATCCGCCTGCAATTCGTTCATGCCCGGCTTCATTTCGTGTTGTTCTACCGCCTGCCACACGTCAGCTGGCCAGTGCTTGTAAAGGTCGTGCGGATCTTCCACGAAAAACATTTCGTCAGAATAAATTTTGTATTGCTCCTCGGCCTCGTATCCAATTGGCACAGCGTAGGTTTTCCCTTCTTTCTGAAACACCGCCATCACCTGCCGCCGCTCTCCCTTCCCTGCTGGCATTACCGCGACTACATCCTTGATCTCCAGCTTTTCGATCGGCAGCAGGACTCCTGCATTCTGTGCGAAATCAACTTTCTTGTCGCTCGGGTCGTAGCGATAATACGTGTAGCGATATCCTTCCTTCACCCACACCGGCTGCTGCATAAGTTGCCGGGCGCTCTTCAGATCGTAGGGATAGAGCTTCTTCGGATTCACATAATAGTCGGCGTTGGCGTAGCCCAGGTCCTGCGCCTGCTTTTGCTTATCCGCTGCGACCTTATCTTCATGGCGCTGGTACAGGATGTAGCCCGCGCGCAAACTCGCGACCACCAAAGCCAGCAGCAGCGCCAGTTGTATCCTCTGCTTCGCTTCAGGACTTATCATGGGAAGACTGTACCAACTTTCCGGCCCCGAGCGGAGTCCGCCCGCTGGGCCGCAACTATAAGGTAAACTGAAAGAGAAAATAGAAAGGTAATTTCCGCAATGCCAGCCATCACCGAACAAGATGTCCTAAGTGCGCTGAAGAGTTGCTACGATCCGGAGATTCCGGTCAACATCGTCGATCTCGGCCTGATCTACAAGGTTAATTTTACCGACGCGCCCGTTGACCCTCCGGCCGAAGCGAAGCAGGATGTTACCGTCGAAATGACCCTGACCGCGCAAGGCTGCCCCGAGCACGTCAACATCAGTGCACAGGTCAAATCCCGGGTCGAGCAGCTGCCCGGCGTCAGCACCTGCACTGTAAATGTAGTGTGGACCCCACCCTGGACTCCCGAACGCCTCACCCCTGACGCTAAGAAGCAACTCGGCATCGAGTGAACAGCAGCTTCCGCTGACTGGCTTACAGCTTGCTGAAAATTCGGTTTTGGGTGGCTCAGCTTTCAGCGTTGCGCCGTTCTTTTCAGTAAGGGCTTTAGCCCTGAGCCGCCCTCATCCCCCGATTTCGTCCCACGCTTCCACTGCGTTCCGCCCTGCCGCTTCGGCAATCCGCTTTCCGGCTTGCCCTGCCATTTCCATCACTCGCATGCCGTGTTCAAAATAATCCGGCAGCGACTGCCGTAGTTCCTCAAACTTCTCCGGATATTCCGACGCGAGCACCGCCAGACCAACTCCCGTCGCCAGCACGCCCGCCGGATATTTTTTCTTCACAAACAAAATCCCTGCCGCACCGATCGAACCGAAAACTACCGCTTTCTTCCAAGCGTCCATAACTCTTCCCCCAAACATCTGGTTCGTTTGCGATTGTACTCCAGCGACCACCGCGCCAAGCGCACCAAACGGCGCAACCCTCACGGCCCTTCGCATACTTTATACTTCCAATTTTGCTGGAGACCCCCATGTCCCTTTCGCACGCCGTTCGCAGCCGGCTCATCTTGTCCATCTGTCTGGCCGCAACCGTTTCCGGGCAGACCGTTTCTTCTCAGACCAAGCCGCGCGCTCGTGACCTCGGCGTCCCCTTCGACGGAACTCCCGGCCCCAACAACGCCATCACCGACGTAAAGGGAGTCGAGGTCGGCCACACCACGCTGATCTCCGGCGAGGGTAAACTCGAAGTCGGCAAGGGCCCCGTCCGCACCGGTGTCACCGCCATTCATCCCCGCGGCAAGACCAGCAACGACGCCGTCTTCGCCGCCTGGTTCACCCTCAACGGCAACGGCGAAATGACCGGCACTACCTGGGTCGACGACTCCGGCTTCCTCAACGGCCCGGTCATGATCACCAACACGCACAGCGTGGGCGTGGTCCGCGACGCCGTCATCGCCTGGAAGGTCAAGCACGGCACGCCGGATATGGAAGGTTATTGGTGGTCGCTCCCCGTGGTCGCCGAAACCTGGGACGGCTATCTCAACGACATCAACGGATTCCACGTCAAGCCCGAAGACGCCTGGCACGCCCTCGACGCCGCGCACACCGGCCCCGTCGAAGAAGGCAACGTGGGTGGCGGTACGGGCATGATCTGCAACGAATTCAAGGGTGGAATCGGCACCAGTTCGCGCGTGCTCGACGCAAAGTTCGGCGGCTACACTGTTGGCGTCCTGGTGCAGTGCAACTACGGATCGCGCGAGCAACTCCGCATCGCGGGCGTGAACGTAGGCCGCGAGATTCCCGAACACACAGTCTGGAAAGACGACGTGGGATCGATCATCGTGGTGCTCGCGACTGATGCGCCGCTCATCCCCACCCAACTCAAGCGCATCGCCCGGAAGATCTCGCTTGGCTTAGGCCGCGACGGCAGCTATTCCGGCGACGGCTCCGGTGACATCTTCATCGCCTTCTCCACCGCGAACCCGGGCGCCGTTGGCACCAAGGGACTGCACCAGCTGACGATGCTCCCGAACGATTCCCTCGATCCGATTTTTCTGGCGACGGTGCAAGCTACCGAAGAAGCAGTCGTCAACGCCATGGTGGCCGCCGAAACCATGACCGGCATCAACGATCACACGGTAATCGCCCTGCCCCACGACCGCCTCCGCGAGGTGCTGAAAAAATTCAATCGCCTGGAAAAGTAATCCCGGCGCTCAGACGTTCGATTTGTTATTGCGGGCCGAACGTCCCGCTTCCTCGCCGGTAATCCTGCACCCCAATTCCGAAGCGCTTAATCATCGACTGCAGCGTCGTGCGCTTGATCCCGAGCCGGCTCGCGGCCCCATCCGCTCCCGACAACACCCCATTCGTCTCCCGCAGAACCCGAATGATATGCTCCCGTTCCATTTCCGTGAAATTGTCTTCGGTGATTTCCTGTGGCCCATCCAATTCCACCGGCGGCGCAGCCAGCACCGATCCCTTGCTCAAGATGACCATGCGTTCGATCATGTTCTCCAGTTCGCGGATATTGCCCGGCCAATTCCAGTTCTCCAGCACTGTAATGGTCTCATCCGGAATAACTTCGATGTGCTTGCCCATCCGCGCGGAGTGCTTACGCACAAAGTGATGCGCCAAAATTGGAATGTCGCTGCGCCTCTCCCTTAACGACGGCAAGTCGATGGGAAAAACATTGAGCCGGTAGAACAAATCTTCGCGAAACTTCCCGTCGGCAATATCCCGGCGCAAATCGCAATTAGTGGCGCAGACGATCCGCACATCCACGTGCAACGTGCGCACTCCGCCCAGCCGCTCGAACTCGCGATCCTGCAATACCCGCAACAGCTTCGGCTGCAATTCAAGCGGCAATTCGCCGATCTCATCCAGGAACAGCGTTCCCTTATCCGCCAATTCGATGCGCCCAGCTTTGCGGTTGACGGCGCCGGTAAACGCTCCTCTTTCATGCCCGAAGAGTTCGCTCTCCAGCAATCCCGAGGGCACGGCGGCGCAATTGAGCTTGATGAAACTCTGGCCGCGCCGCGAACTCAGCGCATGCAGCGAGCGCGCCATCAGTTCCTTCCCCGTGCCAGTCTCCCCCAGCAACAAGACGGTGGAATCGGTGGGCGCCACCACTCGCACGTTCTTCAAAACTTCCCGCAGCGCAGGACTCTGCCCAACCACTTCCTCAAACCCTAGCTCCGCTTGAATCTCGCCTTCCAGATACGACTTCTCCTGCAGCAACTTGTCCCTGGCGTCTTGCAGACGATCGGTCATTTCGCGCAGCCGCGCAATATCCACCGAAGCGCCCGTAATTCCAATGACGCTTCCATTCGCATCCAACAGGGGCTCTACCGCCACATCGAAAGCCAGCATCTTGCCCTCGCTCGGGATCATTATTTCCTCCCGCAGCGCCGCTCTTGCCTCAACCGCGCGGCGTTTGAGTTCAACCAGGCTCCTGGCCTTCTTCGGCCCAATCAATTCTGAATCGGTCTTGCCAATCGCGTCGTGCTGCCAGGGGAGTTGCGGATTGTAAATCCAGGTGTAACGCAGGTCGGGGTCCTGACTGAAAACCGTAATCGGAGAATCCTTGAGTGCCACGCGAAACCGTTCTTCGTTCCGGCGCAACGCTTCTTCCGCATGCCTGCGCTCGCTGATGTCGATCACCGTGGCCTGCACCGCCGACGGGCCATCGTCACCTCCATCCAGCACCGCGGCGTTGAACAGAACCCAAACCGGACTGCCATCTTTTCGTCGGAGCTGCATCTCCCGGTTTAAGAGCACATCCTCCTGCCTCAGTCGTTCCAGCACCGGTTCCCGGTCGGCGGTGTTGTAATAGAACTCCGTCACTCGGCGACCGCGCACCTCTTCTGCCGTGCTATACCCAAGCATGCGCGCCCACGCGTCATTACAATCCAATACTTCCCCATCCAAGCTGCTGGTCGCCACTCCCGCGAGATTCTTTTCAAACAGCAGACGATATCGTGTTTCCGATTTGAGCAGCCCCAACTCCGCCCGTCGTTTTTCCGTCACGTCGCGTGCGATCCCACGCACGATTGGCGTGGCCACGCCTTCGGTGCGCAGCGTGTTGTTGTATTCCCATGTCCTGATCTCTCCGGTCCGGGTCATCACGCACATCAGGCCTTTGTCCGCCCCCTTGGCCTCCATCCTCGCCAAATATTCGTCGAACAACACGCGGTACTCGGGCACGATCACTTCTCGCATCGGAATCTTCAGGAACTCCTCGACTTCATATCCCAGCAAGCGCGCCGCCGCCGGATTCACCGACAGCAACCGCCCCTCCAGGTCGTGCGTGCACACCAGATCTTCGCTGTGCTCGAACAAGTCCCGATACTGGTCCTCGCTCGCTCGCAGCGCGTCCTCCGCGTTTTTGCGATCACTGATATTGCGGGAAATGGCAACAGCGTATGTCCGGTCCAGTTGGACATGTCTCAGGCTAGTCTCCACGGAAAACAACGATCCGTCTTTACGCCGATGCACGCCCCGCAGAACCACGGATCCCGCTTCGCGCAACCTCTCCCTCACCTTGGTCCGAGTGGATTCGTCTAGGTTGGGATCGATATCAAACGCCGTCATCGCCAGCAGCTCTTCCCGGCTGTAGCCCAGGTCCTGGCATGCCTTCTCATTTACATCCAGGAATCGCAGCGTTTCCGCGTCGATCACTTCCACCGCATCGTTGGACTGATCAATCAGCGTTCGGAACAGCTTCAGCGAGCGCTCGGACTCTTTTTGGTCGGTGGTGTCCCGCAGAATACATGCCACCCGGTCAATTCCAGCAGAACCTTCCACAGGAAAGTACGACACCAAAAAATCTCTCTCCGGCATAGCCGGGTACTTGTAGCGCTTCTCGAATTTAACTACCTTACCGCTGAAGCACTCGTCCAGCTTTGGTTTGAGCATTTCAAAGACGTCCGCACCCATGAACTCGGCCAGGGAATGCCCGATCAGTTGTTCCCGGTTCAATCCTCGATAGCCCAGAAACGCGCGGTTCGCGAGCACGTAGTGGTAGTTCCGGTCCACCACGGTGATCATCTCTTCCAGGCCTTCCACCGCCTTCTCAACTTCCTGCAGCTTTTTCGCGCGCCGCCGGAACCGGTCACCCACCCAACTAATCGCCACTCCCATGGCTAGAAACGACGCCAACCAGACGAGGTCGCCCGCATTCCTGGCTGCAAACAAGTTTCGCGGTTTCAGAAAAAGGTAGTCGGCGATCGCCGCCGAAAGAAGGGTTGCAAACACGCCGGGCCCGAACCCGCCCAGCAGCGCGACCAGCATGATGGCGGGATAGAACAGGATAAACCGAGGGATCGCCCCGACGGCGATTTCCAGACCGTACGACAGCAGAGCTGCTGCGGCTACGGCTATCAGCGCACCGCCATACCGTTGCAGCCAAGTATGACGGTACCACTGAGATCCAACGGGTTCCCCTCGATCGGCAGAACTCATAGCCAACCTCTCACTTCATGGGATTCCCTGGGTTAAAACTTGTCTGTTAAAACTTGTCTGCTAAAACTCGTCCGCCTGTGCGCGCCGCCGTTGGAACTCAGTTGAAAACTTCAGCGTTGCATCGACACTAGATCGTTCTTCAGCAGGCTGATTTCCACTCGCCCTCCCGTGATGGGTTTCGCCATCGTTCCATCGGCGCCAGCCATCGACGCGCTGCCCATGCTCAACACGTAAATCCGGTAAACCGGAATCTGATGGTTGAGCACCAGATAGCGCACCACCGAGTCCGCCATCTTCTGCGAACTCGTAATCGCCGCCTGACCCCTGCCGGGAGAAAATCCGCGCACCTCGATAATATAGCTGCGCTGACCTTTCAGCGGAGCCGCCATCTCATCGAGCGCATCCTTCGCCGCCTTGCTCAGAACGCTCTGGCCAATGTGGAAATGAATCTCCGTTTCCGCACTCCCTTTATATTGATCGAGGTTGCCCACGACCTGTTCCTCGGTCGAGACTCGGGTCGCGGCCTGGGTCGCGGCCGTCTGCGCCAGTTGCGCCTTGTTGGCTGCATCCGTAGCGTGCTGGTCTGCCAGGCTGCTCTTCTCCGAAGCCAGCTGAATGCCCTGCTGCGCGCGGGTGTCCACGTCCCTGATCATCTTGCTGTTTTCCGCGGTCAATTCATCCAGTTCGTTGATCCGATCACGAATGGGCCCCACCTGCCGCTGCACATACTTCTTGCTGGCAAACGGATGCACAATCAGATTCACCAGGTTAGGATCGTCCCCGTCCCAGAAGTCACTCGACTTGGTAGGCGCCAGCGGTTCCCGGTCGGACGCGCTCATGGAACCAGTCGCTGCCGGCGGTGCGCCGCCACCTGAAGGCGCCTGCTGCGCGAACCCCGGAACCGCCAGTACCGCGGACAAGACTACGGATAGGATGATCTGATTCTTCATTTTCGACCTTCTTCCGAGTGGCACATTGGGGCTCCACTCCGTGGCATCGTTGTAACCCTTAGATTGTGCCTCTAGCGGGCCAAACGTGCAAGCAAATCCTTAAGGAAACCTTCCCGTGTCGGAGCCGCCAAATCCCGCGCCCCGCAAGGGTTCTGGCCGAGTTTGGGTCCAATTTCAGTGTCCCGAGTTTAGGGCCAAGTTTAAGTTCCACCTGTCACCGGCCTGAGAGCTCACTAGGGGCGGAACTGCGGGCCACAAAAGGATCAGAACTGCCTCGGGGGAAGCTTCGTATTCTTGCGATCTTTCTTAATCATCTTGCGCTGCGCTTTCTTTTGCGCCTTCAAATATTTCTTCATCGCCTTCTGCTGCTTCTTCTGCGCCTTGCGGGAGGCGCGGTTTGCTTTGGTCGACGCAGCCCTGGTCTGTGCGGATGCCTGAACCGCGCCACCCCCACTCAAGATGCCCAGCAAGATCAGAATATGAATAGCAAGTCTTTTCACTCAACGTCTCCGCGAATTCGCACTCTACCATGATTCTACAGCAGAGTCGCGCATCCGACCGGGGACACACCTCAACCCTCGTTTTTGCATCCTGGAGACACGCGGGTAGAAATGCTGGCTTGGACTCAAAACGCGGATCTCGCAGAACCCGATTCTCCTAGTCCTTTACCGCCTTGTCCGTAATCTCAAGCCCCTTGTCGATGATGGCAAACGCCTCCCGCAGTTGCTGCTCGTTGATGCATAGCGGAGGGTTAGTGTAGAACGAGTTCCAGCGCACGATTGTGTAAAGTCCCTGCTCGCGGAAGAAGCGGCCCAGCGCGCCCATCTCCTCGGAAGTGCCGTTAAACGGAGCCATCGGCTGCCGCGTCTTGCGGCTGCGCACCAGTTCGACAATCCCAAACAGCCCAATCGACCGCACCGCTCCCACCGACGGATGCTTGGCCTGCAGCCCGGCGCCAAGTTCCTTCATGATCGCACCCATCTTCCTGGTGTTCTCGATGAGGTTGTCTTCCTCGTAGACGCGAATCGTCGCCAGCGCCGCCGCGCATCCCATGGGATGCGAATTGTAAGTCAGCCCGCCGTAAAACACTTTGTCCTGGAAGTACTGCGCGATGTGGTGCCGCATTCCCACCGCTCCCAGCGGCAGATAACTCGCCGTCAGCCCCTTGGCCATGCAGATCAAGTCTGGGACAACTTTCCAGTGATCAATCGCAAACCACTCGCCCGTGCGTCCAAACCCGGCCATGACTTCATCGGCGATCATCAGGATGCCGTATTTGTCGCAAAGTTTGCGTACCCCTTCCAGGTAGCCGTCGGGAGGAATCAGAATGCCGTTGGTGCCGACCACGGTTTCCAGAATGAACGCGGCAATCGTAGCCGGGCCCTCGAGTTGTATGGTCTCTTCAATCATCGCCAGTGAGCTTTCGGCCGACTCCCAGCCGCGCTCGATGCCGTGATAAGGATCGAGCACATGCACCACCCCCGGGATGCCGGGCTCCGCCGCCCAGCGCCGCGGATCGCCGGTCAGCGTGATGCTGCCCGCAGTCGCGCCGTGGTAAGACCGGTAGCGCGCCATGATCTTGTGCCGTCCCGTGAAAAAGCGGGAAATCTTGATCGCGTTTTCATTGGCCTCCGCGCCGCCGTTAGTGAAGAAGAATGTGTCGATGTCGCCAGGAGTGATTTCGGCGAGCTTCGCTCCCAGCCGCGCCCGCGGCTCAGTCGCCATGAACGGATTCGCGTAGCAGAGCATCTGCGCCTGTTCGTGAATCGCCCGAATAACCCGCTCGTCGCCGTGGCCAATGTTCACCGACATCAACTGGCTGTTGAAGTCAATAAAGCGCTTGCCCTCGGGCGTCCAGAAATAAATCCCCTTGGCCTTCGCAACGGGGATGGGGTCGACCTTCGACTGAGCCGACCACTCAAATAGCGTGTGCTTCTTTGTGAGATCAACAATTTCCTGCCCGGTCATCGCGGGAGTGGTGAGAGTTGTGGTCATAAGAATCCTTAGTCTCAAATAGAGAGCATCACAAATATTGGGTAATTAGGAAATTTGGTAATTGAGTAATTGAAACCTTCGCACCGCTAAGGTCGCTCTTAAAATTCCTCAATTACTCAATTTCCCAATTACTCAATTTCCCAATTACTCAATTTCCTAGAACTTCCGGCTGTGCTCTTTCGCCCAGCGCTCAACGACAACTTTCTTGTCAGTATAAAACTCAATCGCGTCGCGCCCCTGCCCGTGGAGATCGCCGAAGAAGCTGTTCTTCCATCCACTAAACGGAAAGTAGGCCATGGGCGCCGCAACTCCGATGTTGATGCCGATGTTACCCGCCGGCGCTTCATAGCGAAAACGCCGCGCCGCCGATCCGCTCGACGTGAATAGAGAAGCCTGGTTCCCGTAAGCGCTGCGTTCGAGGAACGCCAACGCCTCGTCCATGTCATCGGCGTGAACCAAGCTGAGCACAGGCCCAAATATCTCGGTATCGGCGAGATCGCTCGTTGCGGGAACGTCATCGAGAATCGTTGGCTTCACGAAGTTGCCGGTTTCATATTTCGAAACCCTTGCGTTGCGTCCGTCAAGTAACACTTTCGCGCCTTGCTTCTCGCCCAGACCGATCAGCGATTCAACCCGCTCCTTGCTCTGCGGCGTAATCACGGGACCCATCTGCACACCGTCCTCAAGACCGTTGCCAACGCGCAGCTTCGAGGCTGCGTCGGCGATCGAGTTACGAAAGGTCTTCTGCGCTTCGCCGATCGTCACTGCAACCGATACGGCAAGACAGCGTTGCCCTGCACAGCCGAAGGCGCTGTCGCTGATGATCTGCGTCGCCATCGGCATATCTGCGTCGGGAAGAACTACGACGTGGTTCTTCGCTCCGCCCTGGCACTGGCAGCGTTTCCCCTGCTCGCCCGACCGCGCGTAGATATATCGTGCCACCGGAGTCGATCCCACGAAGCTGATGGCGCGGACTTTGGGATGGTCGATGAGCGCGTCGACCACAGCCTTGCCTCCGTTGACGAGACTGACAACGCCCTTCGGCAGACCAGTTTTTTCAAGCAACTCATACACGTAGCGCATGGTCAGCGGCACACGCTCGCTTGGCTTGAGAATGAACGTGTTCCCCGTGGCGATCGCGTAAGGCAAATACCAAAACGCGATCATGCCCGGAAAATTAAAGGGCACGATGGCTGCGGTAACTCCGATGGGCTGGCGGATCATCATCTCGTCGATGCCGCGGGCCACGTCTTCGAGGTTGTAGCCCTGCATCATCATGGGAATGCCGCAGGCGACCTCAACGTTTTCAATCGCCCGGCGCATCTCGGCTTTGGCCTCAGTGAAGGTCTTGCCGTTTTCGGTTGTGATGATGCGGGCGATGTCGTCGATGTGCTCTTCCAGTAGCATCTTCAGCTTGAACAGCGGCTGGATGCGGTCTTCCGGCGGAGTTCGGCGCCACGCAGGGAAGGCCGCGGCGGCGGCCTCGACCGCGACATTAACTTCAGCCGCGTCCGCGAGCGGGACGCTGGCCAGGATTTCGCCAGTGGCAGGGTTGACCACGTCGCGCCATTCGGAGGAATGCGAGTCGGTCCATTGGCCATTGATGAAGTTGGTCAGCCTGAGGGCAGGAGGTGCGGCTACGGTCATGATGTTGCCTCTGCTATCGCGAAGAATGTCCAACACGAGAGTCACGGCTGGGCGGTCCATGACCTCAGATCAGCTAATCATACATCTGCTAGGGATCCTTCGACTGCGGTTAGCCCTCGCGGGTTGCGCGAAGTCTAATCCTCGCTCAGGATGACAATTCTAATTACACCAACTGGGCCACAGCGTCTTTTTGTCCACACACTGCGGCCAGGGCGGATTCCAGCACGCCGAGCCCTTCGTCGATCTGCGCATCGGTGGCGACTAGCGGCACCAGGATGCGGATCACATTGGAGTACGTGCCGGCTGTAATCGTGATCAGGCCGTGCTCATAGCAATATTGCATGATCTTTTTTGTCTCGTCGGTGGCGGGGATCTTCGTTTCACGCGACTTCACAAGTTCGATGGCCTGCATGCCACCCAGGCCGCGCACGTCGCCGATGATCGGCCAGCGGCCCTGCCATTCGCGGGCGCGAGTCTGGAAGCGATCTCCAAGTTCGTTAGCGCGCTCGAGCAGGTCCCCGCGTTCGAACAAATCGAGAACGGCCAGTGCCGCCGCGCAGGAAAGTGGATTACCGGCGAAGGTTCCTCCCAGTCCGCCGGGTCCTGGAGCGTCCATGATTTCAGCGCGCCCAGTTACGGCGGCGAGCGGCAACCCACCGCCGAGCGACTTTGCCGTCACGATAAGGTCCGGCTCGATGCCGTAGCGCTCGCTCGCAAACATCGCGCCGGTGCGCCCGAAGCCCGATTGCACTTCGTCGGCAATGAAGAGAATGCCGTGCTTGTGGCAAAGTTCAATCAACACTTTGAAATAGTCCGGCGGAGGCGCGACGAATCCGCCTTCTCCGAGAACTGGCTCTGCAATCACGGCCGCAACTTCCTCGTTGGCCACCACGCGCTTAAACGTGTCTTCGAGATGCCGCGCGCAGTACAGATCGCACGACGGATATTTCAAGTTGTACGAACAGCGATAGCAGTAAGCAAAAGGAATGCGATAGACCTCGCTCGGAAATGGAGCGAATCCCGCCTTATACGGATGCGTCTTGCTGGTCAGCGCCAGGGTCATCATGGTGCGCCCGTGGAAGGCATCTTCGAAGGCGATAATGCCGGGCCGCTTGGTGTAGGCACGAGCGATCTTCACCGCGTTCTCAACCGCTTCGGCGCCGCTGTTCACGAAAATGGTTTTCTTCGCGAACTTGCCCGGCGTGATTTCGTTCATCCGCTCAGCGAGCCGTACATAGCTTTCGTATGGCGTGACCTGCACGCAGGTATGCAGGAATCGGTCGAGTTGGTCTTTGACCGCGCTGACGACGGCCTCCTGACGATGGCCAGCGTTGGCACAACCAATACCGCCGGCGAAATCGATGTAGCGGTTGCCGTCAACATCTTCGAGCCAGTCGTCTTCCGCTTTGGCGACATAGATGGGCGTGCCGTGAGAAAGCCCGCGGGGCACGGCTTTGGCGCGGCGCTCAGAAAGCGCCTTGGACTTCGGGCCAGGAATGGAAGTGCGTAGTTGAATGATCGACATCTTAGTTCTCAGTTATCGGTTCTCAGTTGAAATCAGGTCGCGCCGGAGCCGGTTTACTGGCAACTGACCTCTGGCAACTGGCAACTGCTTCTCAGTACCAGCCGATCGGCGCTTCGTTCAAGTTGATGTATACCTGCTTGGTCTCGAGATATTCTTCAATGCCCCAGGGGCCGAGTTCACGGCCAAAGCCGGATTGTTTATACCCTCCCCACGGCGCTTCGACGTAGGTGGGCTGCATGTGGTTCACCCAAACGACTCCGGAGCGCAATGCCTTCACGGCGCGCATGGCTTTGAAAATGTCGCGCGTCCACACAGCAGCCGCGAGGCCGTAGGGCGAGTCGTTAGCAATTTTGAGCGCGTCTTTTTCGTCTTCGAATGGAATCACCGCCGCAACTGGTCCAAAGATTTCTTCGCGGGCGATGCGGGCGCTGTTGGTCACGTCATAGAAGATTGTCGGTTGCACGTAATAACCTTTGGCAAAATTCGCGGGGCGTCCGCCGCCGGAAGCGAGCTTGGCTTCTTTCTTGCCAATTTCGAGATAAGAATTCACGCGGTCGTATTGTTCTTTGCTGACCAGCGGGCCCATCTTGGTTTCGCGCTCGAGCGGAGGACCAAGCTTGATCTTCTTAGCCTTCTCGGTCATCGCTTCGACAAACCTTTTATAAATTGTCTTCTGCACCAGGATGCGGCTGCCTGCCGAGCAGACTTCGCCCTGATTGATGAACACGCCGAACAACGCGCCATCAATGGCGGCTTCGAAATCGGCGTCAGCGAAAAAGATGTTGGGCGACTTGCCGCCGAGTTCAAGCGTGACGCGTTTCACGGTGTCCGCCGCCTGTTTCACAATGATCTTGCCGACGGCAGCGCTACCTGTAAAAGCGATCTTATTGACATCAGGATGCTGTACCAGCGGAGCACCGCACGACTCACCAAAACCGGTGATGACATTGACCACGCCCGGAGGCAGTCCACAGTCGGCGAAATGCTTGGCGAGTTCGAGAGCCGTGAGCGGCGTCTGCTCGGCGGGCTTGAGCACGCAGGTGCATCCGGCGGCCAGCGCGGGCGCGAGTTTCCATGCGGCCATCAGCAACGGATAATTCCACGGGATGATTTGTCCGGCGACGCCGACCGGTTCTTTGAGCGTAAGACTCATCGCATTGTCGGGAACGGGATTCACGTAGCCGACAACTTTCGTAGCGAGCCCGCCGTAGTATTCGAAGCAGGTCGCGACGTCGTTGAGATCGAATTCCGCTTCGACAATGGGCTTGCCGGTGTTGCGGCACTCGAGTTCAGCGAGCGCGGGCAGGTTCTGTCGGACCTTGTCGGCCAGGCGGAACAGGACGCGGCCTCGTTCCTGCGCAGTGGTGGTCGCCCACGGACCTTCTTCGAAAGCGGCCTTGGCGGCAGCGACGGCCCGGTTTACGTCGTCCGCGGAGGCATCGGGCACCTGCGCGATCACTTCTTCGGTCGAGGGATCGTAAACAGGAAAAGTCTTTGCCGACTCACTGTCGACCCATTCGCCATTGATGAACATCTGGTAAGTTTTGATTTCGGTCTGAACTCCGCCCAGCATGTGCCTCCTCCTGCTCGCCCTACGGCCTTAAGGCCCAATAGCTTTCGAGTCTCAAATCAAAGTCTCACATCGGCACGACTAAAGTCGGAGCCTTGCCAATTTCCCGCAGCGCCTTGCGCCGGCCGTAGACGAAGAAAAAGAATGCGGGCGCGAGAATGCCGAACAAGAGAGTCCCGAGGACCATCCAAGCCTCGTACCAAAACAGCGATGTAATCTGCTGCGCCGGGAAAAATACTAGCGCGATGCCGAGAATCGTGGTCAAGAATCCACTGGTCCCGGCAAGAAATAGCGTGGCGCGTCCGTACTGACCTTTCGTAACTTTTTCTGTCACTGCGAACTTCACCAGTGCTCCGAACATATAGACAAACGGAACCAACTGCAGCACGACCGCCAGGGAGAGCAGCTTCTGAAAAGTTTCCTGCACGCCGGCGCCCACGAAATTCAGTATGACTAATACCGCGGAAACGATTCCCTGCACGATGAGCGCGGCGTACGGTGTAGCGTACCGGGGATGAACCTTGCCGAGCCAAGACGGCATGTAGGAATCGAGGCCAGCGACGAACGGGATGCGCGAACAGCCGCCGATCCATGCTGAGCCGATGCCGGCGATAGCCAGGCTGAGCATTAGCGCAAACGGGATGCTGATCCAGTTCACGCCCACGCGGCTCGCCATTCCGGTCACGGCTTGGACCACGCCCTGCAGCACGTTCACATTCTTGCCGACGGCAATGAGTAAGGTCAGCGTGGCGGCGACGTAAAGGGTGCCGGATAGAAGTCCTCCCCATGCAACGGCGCCGGGGAGCGTGCGAGCGGGATCCTCGATCTCATCGCCCATGACCGAAGCCAGTTCGAGACCGACCAGACCGAAGCAGATGACGCCGAAAGAATTGAGAACGAAACGTGGATTGGCAGGAATCTTAAAATCGGAGGCCGTGATGCCGCTGCCAAAGCGCATCCAGATCACAACGCCCAGTCCCACGAGCACGGCTGCAGCGATGAAGGTCCCGATCGCTCCAATGTTATTGATCCACTTCCCCACTCCGAGACCACGGATGTTGAGGTAGGTGAGCATTGCAAGTAAAGCCAGCGAGACGGAGGCAGCGAAGAGCTTGTTGTCGGGAAGGCCTTCGTGACCGGGGCCAAGCGCATACACCGACACGCCGACGAAGTAAAGCATCACCGTCGGCACGTAGAGCATGTTATTGGTCCAGTAACACCAGCCGGAGAGGAATCCGTGGAAGTCACCGAAGACTTCTTTGGCCCAGAGGTAGACGCCCCCTTCACCCGGATAACGATGCGCGAGTTCAATAACCGCGATACCTTGCGGAAAAAAGAAAAGCAGAAGCGAGATGATCCACAGCCAGATGGTGACGCCGCCGTTGGCCGCGATCGAGGGTACTACGTTGAGATTGAACACCGCGACGACAAAGAGCAGCACCAGATCGCGGCGTCCCAGGGCGCGGATCAGGTGAGGCCGGGCGGGTTGGATCGACTCCGACAAAATTTCCTCGAAAGGTTTCGCTTCGGCGGACGGGCGAGGCGCCCGTCCCCACACGTGCATCGGCACCGCATGCAGAGGCGGACAGGAGTGTCCGCCCCACATAAACAACTCTAGTGTGCAACTGCGACGGGCGCGCTGCGCTCCTGCTGCGCTTTCGCCAGCGAGGCCGCAATATCGTCAAACGCGGCCAAGTGCTTCTCGATGTCGGCCTCGGTGTGTTGAACCGAAATAGTCCACTGCTCGTCCCACCAGTAGGGCTGGGCCATCACGCCGCGATTGACCATGCCGAACCAGTAGTGGCGCCAGAGATCGACGTCAATCGCTTCCCAGTCGCGGTAGTTCACAATCTCTTTCGGATAAAGCATCAGCGCGCCATTCGCGCCCGCTTGCGCAATGTAGGCCTGCAAGCCGACCTTCGCGATGGTCTTGCGATAACCGTCCGCCAGCGTCTTGCTGAGCTTATCGACTTTCGCGTAGTTCTCGCGGGTGAGAACTTCGCGGAAGGTTGCCAGGCCCGCAGCCATCGAAACCGGATTCGTGTTGTAAGTGCCGCCGTGGAAGACCTTGTGCTGCGAGATCAGGTCCATCACCGATCTGCTGGCGCCGAATGCGGCCAGCGGCAATCCTCCGCCGATCGACTTCGCCAGGCAGATCATATCGGGATGCACGCCAAAGTATTCGCTGGCGCCGCCCCATCCCAGCTTCGCGCCGGTTTTGACTTCGTCGAAAATCAGCAGCGCGCCGTGTTTATCACAGATCTCGCGCAAGCCTTTCAGAAAACCAGGCCGCGGAATGCACAGGCCGACATTCATGAGGATCGGCTCGAGAATGATCGCGGAAATCTCGCCGGGATTCTCTTTGAACCGCCGCTCGACCGTGGCCAGATCGTTAAACGTGGCGATCTTTACATTAGCGATAGCCGATTTCGGCACGCCCAGACCGCCGGTCACAGCGGTTGGATTGTGAATGTCTCCGTAGTCCGGAGCGTGCGGCTTCACACTGACCAGTGCACTGTCATGCAGGCCGTGGTAAGCGCCTTCAAACTTCACAATCTTGTCGCGTCCAGTGGCGGCGCGCGCCAAACGAATCGCATGCATCGTGACTTCAGTTCCACTGTTGCCGAACCGGCACATCTCGACCGGGAAGCGGTTGCAAATTTCCTCGGCGAGTTCCCACTCCATGTCATGTGGCATGCCGAACATGGTGCCGGTGGAAAGGCGCTTCTCGACCGCCTTCATCACCGCAGGATGACAGTGTCCGGCCATGAGCGCGCCGAACGTCAGGTTATGGTCGATATTCTCGTTGCCATCGAGATCGCGAAACTTGCTGCCGCTGGCTTCTTTCACAAAAATCGGCCACGGATCGTAAGCACGATAATTGCTGGCGACACCGAGAGGAATGCGTTTGAGATTCTTCTTGTGGGCTTCGGCGGATTTGGGCGTGCGCCGCTCGAAAGTGGCGAGTTCTTTCTGCAGATCGGGGTACATCGAATTGCTCCGGGGATGCTCAAGCCCGGGCGTTTCTAGTGAAGCCGCGGGCCATTAGAATGCCGGGTCGGCGAGCCTTCCCGGGTCGTTACTTTCAGTCTACTCTCCGCCTAGAAAAAGAACTTCAAAGCGAATTGGAAGAGGCGCGGATCGCCGGCCTCGGTGATCCTGCCGAATTCGGTGGGGCCATCCGAGAAGTGCCCATCCGGGTTTGAGAAATTCGTCCGGTTAAACAGATTGAAGACTTCTGCCCGGAATTGGAAGTACTTGGTCTCGCTGAGCGAAATCTTCTTATGCACTGAGAAGTCCCAATCGACGAGTCCGGGACCGCAGCAAATCGTACGCTGCGTGCCGTTGTTAAACTGGCCCAGCGGCGGATCCTGAAAATCACCGGGATCAAACCAATATCCGGGTGCCGAGACGCCGAGCGAACTATCTGTAAGTGTCTTCCGAGGATTCAATTTCTGGAAAGGCGCCACCAAACTCGGCGCCTCGGTGCCCAGGAAAAAGAAACTGTTGATGAGTTCGTTATCATCCGCGGTGTCCAGACGAATCGGGAAACCGCTCTGGAATTGCGTAATGCCTGAAACCTCCCAATCGTTCAGCACCGCCCGCTTGAAGCCCGAATACTTGCGCGTGGGAATCTCCCAATCGTAGCTGATCACAAAACGCTGCTTGGCGTTAAAGATCGAAGCGGCGCGGCTGGCGCGGTAATTAAACGGATCCAGCGTTTCCTCAAAAGTCGAACCGTCGTCGATTGATTTGCTGAACGTGTAAGCGGCCTGGAACTGCAAACCGTGAGAGAAGCGCCTTTGCAGCATCATTTCCAGCGCGTTGTAAACCGAGTTGGCGATCGTGTCCTCGGCGAACACATCGGTAAACACCGGGACGCCATCCACAGGGCAACCCACGCTCGTGCCTGGGCCCGTAAACGGGCCGGTGTAAGGATTGCAATTTGGAGAAGAGTAAGGACGGAGACCGACCAGGTTCAGCCCGTTCGGCGCAACTGATGCAATTGAAGTCCCCGCCGGAATTACCGTAGGACCATTGGGGCCATAAGGAACGTGGAACCCTCCAGGGGGCGCGGTGGCGAGCGGCGAAATGGTCCACTGCGAGTCTTCGAAAGTCGGAGCACAGTTGGCTCCCGAACCGTAGGATGTCACGTAAGGATTGGTTGTGGCATTCGGACTCTCAGCGGCAACGCTCATGATGTCAAGGCAAGTCTGCGGGGTCGAGGGGTTGATGTCGTGGGACGCGAGCAGGCGATGTCCCTCAGAACCGACATAGCCAATCTGCAGCATAGTGCTGGCGCTGAGTTCACGCTGGATGGTCAGATTGTATTGACTGGTGTATTGCGTGCGCAGGTGGGGCTCGAAATCACCATAGAGAAGAATGGGGCGAAAGAAGGACAGGTCGGTGGGCTGCCCTTTGGTTGGAGTAATGATTCCATTGAAGGGGTTGGGATTGGTAAAACCTCCCTGGCCGACGAACGGAGTGTTGAAGAATACGTCCGACAGCGAGGAGCTTCCGCCAAAGGGCGGCTCGGCGCCGAACTGTGCCGCGACCAATTCTTCAATCGGATTGTAGAAAAGTCCAAAGCCGACGCGAATGCTCGTCTTCCCATTGCTCCCGAACAGTGCCGCTAGCGGACCGCTGGCGAAATCCGGGCTGTACGCCAAACCAATGCGCGGAGCAAACGCCTTGTAATACGTCGAAGTCAGGCCGGCGGGAACACCAGGGTCGCCGGGCACCACCAAGCCCGTAGGTTCCGAGCCCGTGTTAGCGCAGGTGGGATTCAAGACCCCCAAATTCTGCCAGTAAGTAGCACTCGTCGTAATTCCGCACGGGTAGACCGTAGAGTTTTGCCCGGGACGGAACGTCTCGACGTGTTGGGCGATATCCTTCAATGGAGGATTGAACTCCCAGCGCAGCCCGTAGTTCAGCGTGAGGTTCGGTTTGAGTTTCCAGCTGTCTTGAACGAATGGATAGACCGCGGTGCTGCGAATATCCTCGCGCTGCCCTGAACCTTGGATGTAGAGATCAGGCATTCCGAGCAGATACTCGGCATAGTTGTCGCCGTCGCCGGGAAGGATGGCATTCGGTCCCGTATTGTTGAAGCTTTCGTAGCCGTTAACGTCAAAGTAATAATACTGATCGAAGCGGGCGCGCCGGACTTCGACACCGAACTTGAAGGTATGGTTACCTTTGACCCAAGTCAGGCCGTCGGTCCATTGAAAGCTGTTGCCCACCTGGGGAAGAAATCCCTCCCAGTTATTGCCAAACTCGGCGCCGCCCCCGATCGTGACGTAGGGAACTCCGGTCAGACTTGAAGGCAAACCGGGCGTAATGCCTCCCTTTCCGGCGGGTGTGCTGGAGCTCGCCAAAAGGCCATTGATTGCGGATGAGTCCGACGTACCGTTAAAACAAAACGGAACCGCCGATCCAGTGCAGGAGGAAGTAACAGCACCGGTCGATTGCGGCTTCAGGAAACCGAGTTCGCCCTCGCGCATGTAGGTGAAATGAGCTTCGTTCACCAGGGCGTTGTTGATCGTCCAGGTGTGGGTAAGGTTCCACTGCTGGAACCGAAGATCGTTGTAGTTTCCAAAACCTGGAAGATTGGCGCCGGATTGTTCAAAGTTATTGTATGGCTGAAGCTGAGTGCTATCGTCGAAGTAATAGTAAGCAGTGAAGCTTTGGTGATCGTTAATTCGGTGGTCGAAGCGAACCGTGAATTGATTCGCGTTGTCGGTTCCCACCGGCACCGCTGTGTATCCGGTGGCACCGGAGTTGGCTGCCGGCACGAATTGCTGCATTAGATTGGCGGCGACAGGATCCATGCAGGCCGTCGGAATCTGGCCATTGGGAAACACGCTCTGCGCGCCGGCAGTGCTGACGCCTGGCGCTGTCTGCCAGTCAATGACCGGTGCTCCCGAAACCAGGTCGGGGGTTAAATTGGCGATTCCGTTCGGCGCCAACCCTAGAGCGGTATCGCACCCGTTCCGCCCATCAAGAACCTGAGCCACAAAGGGAGTGGTGATGCCGTACGGAGATGCCACCCCACTTGCGGTGTTCGTGTTCAATACAGAGTTGAAACCTCCAGTGCCAGAAAAATCCCCACCGAGTAGAGGGTTCGTTGAAGGTCTTTCCGCACTCGTCGGGACCGCCACCAACTGTCCAGGCTGGCCGGCGCGGATGCGGCGAAGCTCGGCGGACACAAAGAAGAAGGTCCGGTCTTTCTTGATAGGACCGCCAAATGTACCGCCGAATTGATTCTGATTCAGCTGCGGCGTAGTCGGATCGGGATATCCTTTTGCGTCCAGAACCGTGTTGCGGAAATACTCGTAAACATTGCCGTGGAACTGGTTGGTGCCCGACTTGGTGACCACGTTTACCACCGAGCCGGAGTTACGCCCGTATTCGGCGTCGAAGGTATTGGTGATAACCCGAAACTCTTCGACCGCATCTGGCGTGGGCTCGATGGTGGGAGTGTTTACGAACTGATCGTTGGCGTCTCCGCCGTTGACGCTGAAGTTGTTGGCTCGCGTGCGGCCGCCGTTAACCGAAACAGAGCCCGGATCATCCGAACCAAAGAACAGGCTGCCGCTGGAGCCTAGCTGCGACTGTACGCCGGGCTGAAGCTGCAGAAACTGATAAGTGTCACGCGTGTTGAGGGGCAGTTCGTTGACCGAGCGATCATTGATCACCGCGCCCAGCTGCGTGCTGGTGGTATCCACCTGCGGAGCTTCTGACGTTACTTCAACAGTCTCCTGCGACGCGCCGATCTGTAGCGCGGAATTCAGGGTCACCACCTGATTCACATCCACGGTGACGCCCTTCTGCACATTTTTCTTGAAGCCGGTCAGTTCAAACTGCACCGTGTAGGTGCCGGGAACCACTTCGACGAAGGAATAATCTCCGTTCCCGCTGGTGAGTCCGTCGCGGCTGACGTTGGTGGCTTCATTGGTGAGCGTCACCTTCACGCCGGCGAGCACGGCGCCCGTGGGGTCCGCAACGCGGCCCACAATGCGGCCGCTTGCTCCCTGGGCAGAAAGTGAAACGGGAATCCACAGACAGGTCGCGACCACAAGGCAAACGGCGGTCCAGCGGGCTCGCAGTGACGGCATGGAACCTCCAGCATCCTCAGGGGATTTTTTCTTTGATAACTTTATCTTTAGATAACTTTTGTTTGGTAACTCGTCCTTGATTAAGGGCGACAAACGACTGCTTGTGTCCTGCCACAACCTTGCTATAATCCCGCAAGGTTAGAGAAGTGGGATGGGGCCTGTCAAGGACAAAAAAATGCGTCCTTCCCATGGAAATTTTTCATCGAGAATTCCGCTCCCCGTCCTGCTAGGGATTAACGATAACCAACGGTGGATAACCACTGGCATGGCTGAACCGTACCTAAAGATCGGAGACGTGGCGCGAAAAGTGGGCGTATCCCCATCGGTGATCCGCTCCTGGGAAAGTCTTGGGCTGACGCGGCCGCGGCGCACCGAGAGCAAGTACCGGCTCTATACCGCCGAAGATGTAAAGCTACTGAAGCGGGCGCGCTTCCTGCGCAAGGTGCGCGGGCTGAATGCGGCCGCAATTGTGCAGCTGTTGAAGCGCGAAGGCAAGGTGCGTCCAGTGGCGGACGGCAAAGCCAGCGCGATTGGCGGGCATCTACGGCAGTTGCGGGCACGGCGTCGGCTTTCGCTAGCGCAGGTTGCCGAGGCAGTGGGAGTCTCGGTGGGATTTCTCAGCGCGCTGGAACGTTCTCAAATGAGCGGGTCGGTGGGAACGCTGCGCAAGCTCGCGCGTTTCTACAAGACCAACATCCTTGACTTCTTTGACGCCAGCGGCGCCAGCAGCCGGCAAGTGCGTCCCGCCGACCGCAAGGTGCTTGAAGCGGGCGCGGGCGTGCGCATGGAACTGCTGGCCTGGGGCAACACCGTGATGGAACCGCATCTGTTCCGCATCGCGCCCGACGCGGGCAGCGGCGATCCTTACACCCACGAAGGTGAAGAATTTATCTATGTGCTCCGCGGAGATCTGGAGATCGCCGTCGAAGGCGAGGCATACCGCCTGAAACCAGGCGACAGTTTTTATTTTGAAAGCGCAACTCCGCATCGCTGGAAAAACCCCGGCCGCAAGGAAACCTGGGTTCTGTGGGTCAACACTCCGCCCACGTTTTAGGAGGAAACATGAACGCGAAAGGCCTGAGTTTGCGGAGCCTGAACTGGCTAAGCACAGCGAGATGGCTCCGCTTGCTTCCCTTGCTCGCAGCGATCCTGTGCGTGGGCTCTTGCTCCAAGAAAACGCCCACGCTCAACCTTCTAGTCTGGGAAGGCTATGCCGATCCCTCGTTCATTCAAGCCTTCGAAGAACAAAACCATTGCAAGGTCTCAGCCTCGTACATGGGATCGAGCGATGAACTGGTGGCCAAGCTGCGCGGCGGCAGTGCGGGAAATTACGACGTAATTTCCCCGTCGAGCGACGTGGCAACCTCCATCGCAACTTCAGGCTTGGCAGCGGCGCTCGACCTGTCGAAGATTCCCAGCTACAGCCAGCTTTCTCCACAACTCACTTCCCTGCCACTGGTGCGCGCCAACGGCCTGGTCTACGGCGTGCCCTTCATGTGGGGACCCGATCCAATCATTTACGACACCACAGCCTTCGCCCAGCCGCCCGATTCCTGGAGCATCCTGTGGGACCCAAAATACAAAGGAAAAGTTTCCGTGTGGGACGACCTGTCCACCGTCTACATGGCGGCGCAGGTTCTCGGCTACGACAAAACCGATCCGTCGCAACTCTACAACTTGAGCGACGAGCAACTGGAAGCGGTGAAGAAAAAGCTTCTGGAGTTGAAACCGAACGTCCGCAAGATGTGGGCGACCGGCGGAGAGCTGACGAATCTGTTTGAGAGCCACGAAATCGTCATCGCCATGGGCTGGCCGCTCAACACGGCTGATCTGAAGAAGGCTGGATTCCCGGTTGGCGAAACCATCCCCAAAGAGAATACGACAGGCTGGATCGATCACCTGATGATCACCGCCGGCAGCGAAAACAAAGAGCTAGCCCACAAATTCCTCGAATTTATGGTAGAAGCCAAAACCCAAAAACTGGTGACCGACAAGACGCACTACGTTCCGGCCAACCCGCAGGCGGGCCAGTTCATGACCCCGGACGAAGTGAAGACGCTGCATCTGGACGACGTAGAAAACTACCAGAAGCGCCTGATTTTCTGGCAGAACGTCCCCCGCCGCGCGAAGTACACCGAGATCTGGAACGACGTAAAGGCCGCGCAGTAATGTAAAGGCCGCACAATAATAACGATGTAAGACCCGGAAGGTCGTCCGAAAATAGGCCAGCGCTTCAGCGCTGGGTCAAGCCGACGGACCAACAACTCGTCCCGGAGGGACGACTGAGATGCAACTCGTACATCAAGTTTAACGAAACATCGAAACCGTTATGCCGTCTCTAAACGCTCTCTCCAATGCGGAAGCCGCGGATAAGCAATCAAACGCGAATCCCACTCTGCTCAGCATCCGCAACGTGGCCAAGAACTTCGGCCGCAACGCCGTGCTCCGCAATGTCTCACTCGAGATCGCCGAAGGCGAATTTCTGACGATCCTCGGCGAGAGCGGCTCCGGAAAAACCACCCTGCTGCGCATCGTTGCCGGCTTCGAAACCGCAACCTCAGGCGAACTTTGGATGGGCACCGAGCGCCTCGATCACCAGCCTCCGTACCGCCGGCGCGTCAACACCGTGTTTCAAAACTACGCTCTGTTTCCTCATCTCACTGTCGAGGAAAATGTCAGTTACGGATTGCGCGTGGCCAAACGCCCTGCAGCAGAGATCGCCCAGCGAGTCGCCGAAGCGCTCGACAAAGTAAAGATGACAGCACACGCAAAAAAGAAGCCCTCGAAAATCAGCGGGGGCCAGCAACAGCGGGTTGCACTGGCGCGCGCGCTGGTGAACCGCCCGCGGCTCCTGTTGCTGGACGAGCCGCTCTCCGCGCTGGACGCCAACCTGCGCCGGCAGATGCAGGTGGAACTGAAATCTCTGCAGCGCGACGTAGGCATCGCGTTCGTATTCGTTACTCACGACCAGGAAGAAGCGATGGTCATTTCCGACCGCATCGCGCTACTCCGTTCGGGCGAACTGGAACAAGTCGCGACTCCCCGCGAGATTTACAACCGCCCGGCAACCGCTTATGTCGCGCAGTTCATCGGCCACACGAATTTATTAAAGGGCGAAGTAAGAGACGGCGTGGTTCGCTCCGGATCTCTGACGTGGTCCGCATCTCTTCCCGATGGACCGGTTCTTCTCTCGTTGCGGCCCGAGCACATTCGACTAGCCGGCGCCGTAACTTCCAGCAGTGCGAACGACGAGACCGTCCGCGTTCGTGGCCGAGTTCTGCATCAGGCGTTTCACGGCGCAACAGAACTGATTCGCGTGGAATGCGGCGACGGACTCGTGCTGGTCGTACGGACGGCCAGCACCGGCGGGACATTAAACGGAGTGCATCAAGAAATTGCTCTCGAATTCTCCACCTCGGACGCGGTCGTGGTACGCGAATCTCCCGAAAGGAACTGAAGAATAACGAATAATGTTCTCCCGCGCCTACAAAACGGTCGTGACCGTGCCGCCGCTCCTGTGGGTGACGGTGTTTCTGCTGCTGCCCTATCTGCTGATGTTCTGCTACAGCTTCTGGTCGGTCTCGCCGCAGCAGGTCATCGTGCATTCGTGGAATCTTGAGAACTATAAGGATCTGTTGCGGAAGGCGGTCTACTGGCAGACGCTGCTGCGCTCCATGTGGATTGCGGCGCGCGTAATGCTGTTTTCTCTGCTGCTCGGATATCCACTCGCGTATTTCTTATCGTTCTACGCGGGCAAGAGGAAAGACCTGCTCTATCAGTTGGTCATCATTCCACTCTGGGTCAGTTATCTGGTGCGGGCCTATGCGTGGAAGACGATCCTAGGTTCCGATGGCGTGCTCAACACTCTGCTGCAGTACGTACACTTGACGAAACACCCACTCGATTTTCTACTCTACAGCCCGTTTGCCGTGGTGCTCACGCTCACCCATATCTACACTCCGTTCACGTTCCTACCGATCTATGCGGCGCTGGAACATATTCCCCGCAACCTGGTCGAAGCCTCGCATGATCTGGGCGCGACCCCGGCGCAGACGTTCTGGAAAGTCATCTTCCCGCTGTCGATTCCCGGTGTCGTTGCCGGGGCGACCTTCGCCTTCGTCCTGAGCCTGGGCGATTTCCTGGCGCCGCTATTACTCGGTGGACCAAGCGGCATCATGATTTCGAATATTGTGGTGAGCCTGTTCGGCGCTTCCTACAACTGGCCGCTAGGCGCAGCGATTTCTCTAGCCATGCTTGTGATTGTGGTCAGCCTGCTCTTCCTTTCCGAGCGGCTGGAAAAGAAATGGAGCTTCTCGTGAGCGCCATTGACAAAGCCGCGAACGGCAGCGACAACACGCCGCGCTCGCGCTGGCTACTCGTCCACACGGCAGTGGTATTCGCATTTCTCTACCTGCCGATAGCAGTCCTGATTCTCTATTCCTTCAACGGCCAGGGAGTCGGCGGCTTTCCCCCGCATCACCTCACGCTCGACTGGTATCGCATCCTTTTCAACGACGGGCCCATCTGGGATTCGGTCCTGAACAGCCTGCAGGTCGCCTTTGCGGCGATGGCGATTTCGCTGATGCTCGGCATCCCGGCAGCGCTCGCACTCGACCGGGCGCAGTTTCCCGGCAAGGCGCTGTTCCGCCGCCTGGTGCTGCTGCCGCTGATTCTGCCCGGCATCATCACCGGCCTCTCGCTGCTCATGCTGTTCAACGTGATGGGCGCGAAGCTCAGCCTGATGACGATTATCCTCGGCCACGGCACCGCTCTGATTTCGGTTGCAACGACTGAAGTTTTCGCCGGCCTGCAGAAACTCGACCGCGCGCAGGAAGAGGTGTCTCTCGACCTGGGAGCAAACTACTGGCAAACCTTCTGGCGCGTGACGATGCCGAACCTGAAGCTATCGATCATCGGCGCGGCGCTGCTTATCTTCACGCTCTCAATGGACGAAATCGCAGTCAGCTTCTTCCTCATCGGCCGCGACAACACGCTGCCCCTCGAAATCTGGGGTCGCCTGCGCCGCGGCATCACCCCGGAGATCAACGCCGTCTCGACCATCATCTTTGTGTTCTCGCTGGTGACGATTGTGGTCTGGTACCACCTGCGAATACGCGCGGAAAGTAACTCAGACGCCCGAACCGAATTCGTCGAAGACGCCACTTTGCGGGTCCCGTAAATCCATCCTTCGTTTTTTCAAAATATGTTGTCATCCTGAGCGAAGCGAAGGACCCATGCAATTCGGCCGAGGCTGTCGGCGCTGCGGAAGATTCCAGAGCTCCTTCGGCCCGCTAAAGAGCGCGGGCCTCAGGATGACAAATGATGGAAATAACTGCGTCTTTCGTGGTGATTTCACTCTCCTCATAGTAAAGTGGTAGTACACCATATTTCTGGAAGGATCCTTTTTGAGTTCAGGCATTCGCAACATCGCAATCATCGCCCACGTCGACCACGGCAAAACCACGCTGGTGGACGCCATGCTGCAACAAAGCGGAACATTCCGCTCCAACGAGCACCACGTCGAACGCGTCATGGACTCGAACGAACTGGAGCGCGAGCGCGGCATCACCATCCTCGCCAAGAACACCGCGATTTTCTACCACGACGTAAAAATCAACATCGTCGACACGCCCGGCCACAGCGACTTCGGGGGCGAGGTCGAGCGCGCGCTCAAGATGGTTGACGGCGTCATGCTGCTGGTCGATGCCAGCGAAGGCCCGCTGCCCCAGACGCGCTACGTGCTGAGCAAGGCACTCGAAGCCAAGCTGCCGCCGATCGTGGTCATCAACAAGATCGACCGCTCCGACGCGCGCCCGCAGGAAGTGCTCAACGAAATCTACGACCTGTTCATCGATCTCGACGCCAAAGAAGATCAAATCGATTTCCCCGTCCTCTACACCAACGCCAAGATCGGCACGGCATCGACCGACATCCAGGGTGGAGGCGAAGACCTGCGCCCTCTATTCGACGCGATCATCAAGACCATTCCCCACCCCAAAGGCGACGCCACCGGTCCGCTGCAAATTCTGGTCGCGAACCTTGATTACAGTGATTATCTGGGCCGCCTCGCGATCGCGCGCGTGTTCAACGGCACCATGTACACCGGCGAAGAAGTCGGCATCGCCCGCCTCGACGGAACGCTGCACAAAACGAAGATCACAAAACTATTTTCATTCTCCGGCCTCAAACGCACCGACATTACCCAGACGGAACTGGGCGACATCATCGCAGTCGCCGGCGTCGAAGGCATCACCATCGGCGAGACCATTACCGACGCTGAAAATCCTTCACCGCTGCCGCACATCGCGATCGACGAGCCCACGATCGCCATGCTGTTCACGGTCAACACTTCGCCCTTCGCTGGCAAAGACGGCCAGTATGTCACCTCGCGCAACTTGCGCGACCGCCTACAAAAAGAATTGCTGACCAACGTTTCTCTGCGCGTCGAGGACACCGGCACGACCGATTCATTCAAAGTGCTGGGCCGCGGCGAATTGCAGCTTTCCATCCTCATTGAGATGATGCGCCGCGAAGGGTACGAGCTCATGGTTGGCAAGCCCGAGATCGTCACCAAGCGCATCGACGGCAAGCTGATGGAGCCGGTCGAACACCTCACGGTCGACGTCCCCGAAGATTTCGTCGGAGTAGTAATGGAGCAGCTCGGATCGCGCAAGGGCGAAGTCACCAACATGCACAATCACGGCTACGGCCGCGTGCGCATCGAATTCCGCGTCCCCAGCCGGGGATTGATCGGACTGCGCGGCCAGTTGCTGACAGACACCCGCGGAACCATCGTCATGAATGCTCTTTTTGACGGATACACGGAATGGCAGGGCGAAATTCCTCACCGGCTCACCGGCGCGCTGATCGCCGATCGCGGCGGAGTCTCGACCGCCTACGCTCTCTGGGGATTGCAGGAGCGCGGCGAGCTTTTCGTAGGTCCTGGAATCGAACTGTACGAGGGGATGATCATCGGCGAAAACGCCAAGGATACCGATCTCGACGTAAATGCCGTGCGCGAAAAGAAACTCACCAACATGCGCGCTTCGACAGCGGACGAAGCGATTCGCCTGGTGCCATTTCGCCCGTTGAATCTGGAGCAGGCCATTGAATTCATCGCCGATGACGAGTTCGTGGAAATCACTCCCAAGTCGCTGCGGCTGCGCAAGAAAACTTTGCAGTCGAATCAACGCAAGAAAAGGTCGTTCGCCACTGTCGAAGAATCGTAAGAAACAAAGAACAGAGAACGAAGAAGAGTCGTGAAACCGCGACGCAAGCCCGAAAGGCGCAAGTCCGAGAACGAGAAAAGCGCGAAAGGCGGCGCGCCCCTGCGCATGTTTCTCGTCCCCTGCAGTTGCGGGACAACATTCGCCGTGGCCGAGAATTACGACCATCGGGGCACGGCGTGGAGCCGCTATCTCATCTGTCCCGGCTGCGGCAAGAGACATGATCCCAAGAACCGCCTACTGCAGATGGGATTTCACTCAGAAGGATATTGGAAGGTCGACGAGTGCTAGCTCGTCTTCCGCGCGGCTAGGGCTCTCATTTTGAGATGAATTAAGCAAGTGTTTTAACAAGCCGTTTTTGGAAAACCTGCTATACTGCTGGCCGCATTCGACTGTTCGCCAGCTCCGGTCTCGATTTTCAGGAACGGCCTTCCCGACCTGCCAAGTCCGCCGAATTGCTCGCACTTCCGACAGCTCAATGCAGAGGCAGACGAGTGAAGAATATTTTCGTGGGCAACTTGAGCTTCAACACCAACGAAGACGAGCTCCGGCAGCTATTTGAGCCTTTCGGGCAAGTCGACCGCGTGAGCATCATGACCGATCGTGACACTGGACGCTCCCGTGGTTTCGGTTTCGTGGAAATGGCCAGCAACGAAGACGGCGAAAAAGCGATCACGGCTCTGAACGGATCCTCCGTCGGCGGACGCACCATCAACGTGAACGAAGCTCGCCCTAAAACCGAACGCAGTGGCGGAGGCGGTGGCGGCGGTGGTGGACGCGACCGCGGAGATCGCGGCGGCCGGGGCGGCGGCGGCGGTGGCCGGCGCGACCGTTACTAGCGGTATTTTCCCGTGGTGCAATTTTGATTGTCATCCTGAGCAAGCGTCTTTGGCGCAGCGAAGGATCTGGGCGAACCACGCGATGCAGAGCTTGCCCTGAGCAAGCGAAGCGCGCCGAATGGGCGTCTTTTGCGATGCAATAATCGCGCGTTTGGCTCACTTGCTCATCGAAACTGCATCACTACCCACTACCCGACAATTCCGCCATTGAAGCCGTTTCCCCTACCCATGTAGACTGTACATATCCGTGCGCGCCCGTAGCTCAGCTGGATAGAGCGGTTGCCTCCGGAGCAACAGGTCGGGAGTTCGAATCTCTCCGGGCGCACCAGATCACTCCACCAATCACGCCGGCAAAATCCCAGCAGAATCACAGATACTCTTACTCTCTGCCAATTCCGTAGGAATCGCAGCCCGGGCCGGCAGGTGCCCCGCACTCTTTCCACAGCTTCTCCCAATTCCAAATCCCAGACATCACCTGAACCGGCAACGGGAATCCCAACTGATGCGCAAGCATACATATCTGCCCGCGATGGTGGGCTTCGTGCGCCAGCATGTAGCACAGCATTTCCGGACCAACCGGCCAGGGCCGAGCCCACCCGTCTCTTAGAAACTTCTTGATACGGCCTGCACCGTCGCCACCCCCGAGCGCTTCCCCGAGCATCTCCCCGCAGCGAGCGGCGCTCTCGGCCAACCCCGCGCGGGCCTGCTGCGGCGTGCAGTGCGCGCGGTCGAGCTGGGGTGGAACCTCTAAATGCGGAGCGGTAAGCCGGACCCACTTGCAGCGCATATTGTGCATGTGTGTGAAGATCGCCGCAATGCTGCGGACGTTGTTGCGGAGGTTGTTGCGGAGGTTGTTGCGGACATCGTTTGCCGGCTTAGCCTTCCACGCATCCGGGTCCAGATTTTCGATAAGCATCTGGTTCATGCGCTCATTGGCAGCAAAGATCCGGGCTGCGGCCCGCCCAAGTTGAGTGTGAAGCTTGGATTCGTCAGGCTTGGGCTTGTGAAGCTCGATTTTGTGAAGCTTGGGCTTGTGAAACTTAGTTTGACGAACTTTGGTTTGACGAACTTTGGTTTGACGAACTTTAGGACGAACTTTGGTTTGACGCGTGGTCACGGCTCCGTACTCCCAAGCCTAATATTACTTCGACCCAATAATATTTCCCCCCGTCGGCAAACCGGTACTATCCGAGCCTCCACCTGTCAGCAATCGTCTCAACCGGGCAAACCCTCGCCGTTCCACTCATCGACAGGTCAATGAGCGCTAACGCCCATTCCCGCATCTGCTTTCACCCGATGACCCGGAACGACACGTTGCTCTTGAGCGTGGCCTGGGGAGTAGTCACTTGAATCTTCCCAGTAGTCGCACCGGTTGGAACCGTGGCCGTAATTTCCGTCTTCGAAACCACCGTGAAGGTTGCGTCTGTCCCGTTGAAGCTGACCGCGGTTGCACCAGTGAGATTGTTCCCCAGAATGGTGACCGTGGCTCCAACCTTCCCGGAATTTGGAAGAAGCGCCACAAAAGGACCGAGTCGTACGTTGAGGCTTAAGACGATTCCGTCGTTGTCGGTTCCACCTTTCGAGGTTGTCCCGTAGAGGGTGCCGTTCGTGCCTTGCAACAGGGATGCCAAGGGGTATGCGCCATTTGTACTATCGAAAGTTTCCAGCAACGTGAACACGCCGCCGGGAGTGATTTCGAAGATTGTGCCGCAACCTTCCACGCAACCGGAACTGCTGGCCCCGGCTCCATCTGCGGTGCCGTAGAGGTTTCCGTTCGTGGCCTGAATTAACGGACTCGCTGGGTTCCCGCCGTCGGTTCCGTCGAAGCTGTGCTCCAAAGTGACCACGCCGGCAGAACTCATCTTGAAAATCGAACCGTAATCGCTGGCTCCGCCCTCCCAGGTATTTCCATAAAAGGTTCCGTTCGAGGCCTGCACCAAAGCGGAGTAGGGCTCTGAACCGTCGGTCGGATAGCCGGTAAAACTGTGCAGGCTGGTGAAACTGCCGGTCGGCGAGATTTTGAAGACCGTGCCAATGCTGTTGGTTCCACCCGCGTAAGTGGTTCCGTAGAAGTTTCCGTCCGTGCCCTGGTAAAGCGCTCCGTTCGGACTAGCGCCATCCGTCTCATCGAAGTTGTGCAGCGTGGTCAGATTGCCACTGGTACTAATCTTGAAAATGGTGCCGTCCTCGTTCGCGCCACCCTCCAGCGTCGTGCCGTACAACGTTCCGTTGTCCGCCTGCACCAGACCGGCGACGGGCACCGATCCGTCGGTCCTCTCGAAACTGTGCAGGGTGGTCAGCGTACCGCCAGGAGTGATCTTGAAGACTGTCCCCCAAAGGCCACTGGCGCCGGCACCCGAGGTCGTGCCGTAGAAGTTCCCATCGAATCCGAGCAGGAGTGGAGCGTAAGGATACCGGCCATCGTCGGCATCGGTAAAGCTGTACAGCGTGGTCACGGTTCCTGCGGGCGTCATCTTGAAGACGCTGCCGTAGCCGAGCGCACCGCCAAACACAGTGGTTCCGTAGAAGTTACCATCCAGACCTTGCACCACCGCCGCGTCCGGTTCATTGCCATTCGTACCGTCAAAGCTGGCGAGCGTTGTTAAGGTTTGCGCGTAGGCTGCGGTCGCCGATGCGGCGACGATTCCCAGCACAATCAACGTAATTTTCCAGATGTTTTGCTTGAAAGAAATAAGATCCATCACGTCACCTCCCGCGCTGAGCCGCGAACCCCGCTTCGCGAACCACGGCTCTGCGCCAAACCCTCGAAATCGTTGGACGCCGGTCGCCCCAAAAAGCCCTAAGCCGGAATCTAGCTCTTGGTCTCAAAAGCGGCCCAAACTATACAATCATTTCCGCACGCGAACAATATGCAAAATCTTTCATCCAAAGCGGTTTGTCACGACTCGCGATAAATCCCATTTCACTCATTGACCGGGATTTCCATTCCCAATCGTCAATGAGCGCTATGGCCTGGTTGCATCAATCGAGGCTGGGTCCGCGGCGGTCTCAATCAACGAAATTTGTCATGGGCCAACATTTCGTGGTCATCTTTGCCGCGCTCTGCGTATCGCCGCCGTGAAATTCTCCTCTTCGGGACCGAAACAAAGGACTTGCCGCCAGCCACAGCAAACGAACGTAACTTTTCATGATGGCACGACCGGTGCACTATGACCGGATGGTTAGAAATAACCGGGCTTCGGGAGACAGCAAGAAAAGGGGAACCATGAAAGCAAGTTGGCGGGCAGCATTCGGATTATTGGTCATCATCGAGGGCTTGATTTGCCTTACCGGGAGCGCGGGTGCGCAGTCCGGCTCGCCTGCGACTCTCCCCAACGCAGTCGGCGGAGAAGAGTCCCGCCCAGGTTTCAGGGCGGGTACACGGGCGCCCGGCCACGGTCGCGTACGCCTTTAGCATTGAACCAGTGCCTGCTCGGCAGATCAATGAGTACTCCACCGTACCCGCAGACAACGGCTCTCTTGTCGGCAGGCTGACGCTCCCAACGCCGTACGATGCCCTGCAAATTGCCACCGACCTCAGCGGCCGGATCTACGTCGCCGCCTGCACAAACACCGGTCCAGTCGAGGTAGTGTTTGTCTTTTCCCCCCACTCAACTGGAACCGACGCTCCGACGAGCACGATCGAGATGGGGGCTTGCGACCTCATAGACGCGATTGCGGTAGACCCTGGGGGGTCAGTACCTGTATGTTGAGACGTCGTTGGCAACTAATGACGGATCGCAATCGATCTCTGTGTATTCTGTTGCGAGCGGGACGGGAGTCCCCATACGCACTCTCCAGCTGCCAACAGGGCCTACAGCAGGCTGGTGGGATATCGCCGCCGATGCCACGGGAAATATCTTCGTTACAGGCGAGGCCTCCTACCCTAACTCCGTCATTAACGTTTATTCCCCCGACGCGACCGGCTCCGACGCACCCACTCGCACGATAACCTTTGAGAGCGGCCTGACGCCCGCAGGGGCGGCGGTCGATGCCAAAGGAGACATCTTCGCGATGGTAGCCATTGGGGGTTCCACCACCGAGTGGATCATTGAGGAGTTCGCCCCCAGAGCAGACGGGCTGGCTTCCCCTATCAACACCATCAACCTGCCTTGGCTATCCGAACCTATCAGTAGTCAGTGGGGCCGCGTACGGCTTGATGCCGCCTCCAACATTTTCGCATCGCTGGCGCTCCTCAACATCAATACGGACTTGCAGACGTCGGTGATCTACGGGTTTGGTCGCACCGCGACGGGCCAGGCTGCACCCACCGTGACAATAACTAACGACGGCGGAGGGCCGCCATTCTTCGCACTTAATTAGCACATCGCTCGCACATAGGGTTTCGGTCGTCGTTCAAGCTTGCGAATGCTTTCAGTTGGCGAAAAATCGCCATTACACTCATTGATCCTGCCAGGGGTTTCGAGCGCTAACGCCCGATTGCAACAGTCCTGATTGCAACAGTCATCGCCAATCAGCTACTCTTGCCGCGTAGTATTTCACGCACCATCGAGATACCACCTCTGAGGACAATCCCGTGAAACCCAGCATTCATCGAATGTGCAGCGCCGCGCTGATCTCGCTGTTGTCGTTTGCCCTCGCCGCCGAAGCGGCTGTGACAGCATCTCCCACCACCACTGCTCTCGCGGTGACTTCCGCCGGCGCTCCGGTCACATCCATCGCCTCGGGAAGCGTGGTCACGCTGACCGCAACGGTAAAGTCAGGAAGCGTGGCGGTCACGGTGGGGCAGGTAAACTTCTGCGACGCCTCGGCGACCTATTGCACCGACATTCATCTGCTGGGGACGGCGCAATTAACCAGCGCGGGGACAGCTGTGGTGAATTTCGTGCCCGGCATCGGCAGGCACTCCTACAAGGCGGTTTTCCTGGGTACGCCCAACGGGGCTTCGAAATATTCCGCCAGCACTTCGACAGATGAAGAGCTTGCGGTGACCGGAAAATTCTCAACCACCACGGCGCTCGCTGCGACCGGCAGCGCGGGCGACTACACTCTCACAGCAACGGTCTCCGGTTTGGTGAATTCGCCGCGCGTAACCGCGCCAGCCGGAACAGTGTCCTTCCTCGATACCACTGACAACAACCATGTGCTGGGACGCGCGGCACTGCAGGGCAGCGCGAAGGTTGAACTCAACTTCCCGCGTTCCAGCAGCCCTGCCACCAACCCCTATCCGCAGTCAGTCGCGGTGGCAGATTTCAACGGAGACGGCAAGCTGGATTTGGCTGTCCCGGTCTATAGCCTGTTTACCTCGTACAGCGATGTGAACATACTGCTGGGCGATGGCGACGGAACATTCCAGGCTGGCCCGGAGTTTGCGGTCGCGGGCCAAAACATAAATAACGCCACGGTTGCGGACTTCAACGGCGATGGCAAGCCCGATCTCGCCATCTCGATGCCTGACGCTGGCGAAGTCCAGGTACTGTTGGGCAACGGAGATGGCACATTCAATCCGATGTCGGCGATATCGGCCCCCGCAATTTTTGTAGTTGCCACGGGAGACTTCAACGGAGACGGTAATGCCGACCTGGTCCTGGTGAACACTGGTTCTGAAACGCTAACGATCTTGTTGGGCAACGGAGATGGGACTTTCACAACAGGGGCGACAGTCCCGGCTGGAGGCGAGCCAGTAGCAGTCGCCGTGGGCGATTTCAACGGGGATGGCAAGCTTGATTTGGCCATGCCGGTTGTGCCACCGGGACTAGGAGGTCAAGTGGGCACCGTAACCGTGTTGCTGGGCAACGGGGATGGCACCTTTACGCAAGTCCCGTCGAGCGCTCAGACGGGCTACGAGCCCGCAGCGATCGCGGCCGGAGATTTCACTGGAGACGGAATTCTTGATCTAGCTGTAACCAACTTGAACGGAGGCAACCCCATACCGGGCAGCGTAACCGTACTGCTGGGTAATGGCGACGGGACCTTTACAGCAACGTCTGCCAGCCCAGTCACCGGCGCTCTTCCCCTATCCATCGCAGTCGGCGACATCAACGGAGACGGCCGAGCCGATCTGGTCACCGGAGACGCCGGCAGCAACACCGCAACTGTGCTCCTAGGCAACGGAGACGGCACCTTCGCCACGCCCCTGAATCCTCCCGCCGGCACCAATTCTCTTTTCGTCGCACTGGGAGATTTCAATGGCGACGGCCTGCCCGACCTCGCCGCAGCGAACAATACTCCCGACACAGTAACCATTCTGCTCTCCCAGGAAACCCGGAGAGCCACCGCCACCGTAACCGGCATCTCGCCCCAAGGTTCCGGCCAGCATTTGGTCGATGCCAATTACACCGGCAACACACGCTACCTCGGCAGTGTCTCGCCAACAGTGTCTCTCACCGGAAGCGGCACGGCTCAAAGCCCCATTGCTGGCAGCGCTCCGGTCCCGACAATCCCGCGCGCAGCCCACGCCGCACAATGATGGATGCCGTTGCCGGTGTTCAGGTCACCGTCGCGGCAACTGACAGTTTTCGCCAGTAACGAATTCCCGCAGGCCGCCGCCCGCAGCGTGCCAGTTGACCACATTCATACGTACCAGTTGGTATGATTGATGCAGCCGCCAGATCGATATCCCAAATCACATCTCTCCCCCGCGATTTTTCCCACTCCGAAAACTCATAGCGCAATCAAGCTACTACTCCTTATACCCATATAAATCGACGCATGACGCGCTGCCGTCTCCTGCGAAAATCCGCCGTGCCGGGTCTTCTTTTCGTGGCCTCGCACCCGAATTCAACAGGCTCACGTCATTTGCCTGATTGCCGCCGCATGTGGTCATCGGACTGCACGACCAGCCTGGAAGAAACTGCGGCCTCCACCATTGGACCGCGCCGAGGGCACGCAGTGTGAATCGCCACTCATCTCGGCACGGAGACTTCAACCGGACTAAAAGGAGAAGACATGAGCGCATTAAGACGTTTGCAGAATTTCTGGATACCGTTGGTTACGATGATTGTTCTGGCTTGCTTCGGCAATGCATTCGCTCAAGCGAGCTACCAGGTTACCGATTTGGGTGTTCTGCCCAATCGAGATTTAGGTTGTGCCATGGGCCTCAATAATCGCGGCTGGACTGAAATCATGGAGGGCACCCTGGCACCGGGGTCGGAGAATAGCGCGTCAGGGATACTTCTAAGCGGCCGCGCGGCCATCGACATCAACGGGATCAATTTCGACCTCGGCACGCTGGGAGGAAAGAACAGTTGGACGAACTATGGCGGGATTAACGAGCAAGGCGAGACAGTGGGTTATGCCGAAACGGCTGTCCTGGACCCGAACGGCGAAGACGTTTGCCTCTTCGGCACAGGACTTACATGTAGCCCGTTTCTTTGGCGAAACGGCCACATGCACGCTCTCCCGACACTCGGGGGAAATAACGGGCAGGCCAGCGCGATCAATAACAATGGACAAATCGCAGGGTATGCGGAAAACGGGATTCTGGACTCCACATGCCCGTCTACCGTACGTAATAATCGGATCGACCTGCCGGTGTTGTGGGAAAACGGCGTAGCCGAACCTCTGCCTACGGTGGGTACCGATCCAGACGGGGTCGCATTCGGCATCAACAATCCAGGCCAGGCTGCAGGCTACTCGGGCACCTGCACGTCAGCGAATCACGCCGTACGGTGGGAGAAAGACGGTACCGCCGTCCCGCTGGATGACCTCGGAGTTCCGGGCGCCAGCGAGGGCTTCGGTATTAACGACCAGGGCGAAATTATTGGGATAACCCTAAGCACCGATGGCGCAACCTTCTATGCCGCTGTTTGGCATGGCACGGCAATCACAAGCCTCAATACTCTGCCGGGAGATGTCAACTCCCTGGGCGAAGGCATCAATAACCAGGGCCAAGTGGTGGGAAGCACTCAGAACTCCCACGGCGACTGGTCCCATGCCTTCCTCTGGCAGAACGGCGTGATGATCGACATCAACACGTTGTTTCCCGCAAATTCCAACCTCTACGCCACCATGGCGAACCAGATCAACGATAAAGGACAAATCTCGGGTATGGCAGTCGTAATCACCGGGCCGCATACGGGCGAAATCCACGCATTTGTGGCAACCCCTGTAAACGCAAGCCTAGGCCGCTCGATTGCAGATGTCGCAAGTACACTCCCGAAACCCAGTTTGCCCGCGAATGTTGGCAATCAGCTTTTGCACAGATTCGGACCCAACCAATTCGTGCGATAACCACGTCCACGCGCTTCCATTTGGACCCGTGACTCTGGACTGCGATCCGGACGATTCGCGAGTTCCGTGTTCTTGCGAGTTCAAGAATTGCCGGAATTCTTTGCCAGGGAGGGTGCCTTTGCCCTCCCTAGTTTTCTTTCGGATTGCGGATCAACGTCAGTGTGTAATATTGATCAGTACCAGGAAAAGGCCGGATGCTAGTCTTGCTTTATGTCTGGGACGAGTGGTATCGGCATTCCTGAATCCGCTCCGATTGTCGGTGGCCGCAAGCCGCTTTTCCGCACTGAACCAATCCCCCAGGATGTTTGTATGGCGCCAGTCTCGATGGCACCGGTCGCGCCGCAGCCCGTACCCAGCCATTTCAACTATGAGAGCCCGACGGCGAAGCCATTCCGCATCTTGATTGCGGATGATCACGATGTCGTGCGCTCCGGCATTCGTACGCTGCTGGAAGGCCATCCGGGATGGACGGTCTGCGGTGAAGCGCGCGATGGCCGAGAGGCTGTGGCCAAAGTAGCGGAACTGCGGCCCGACCTGGTCGTGCTGGATGTGGCCATGCCGACGCTAAACGGGATGGATGCCGCGCGGCAGATCCTCAAGGTCAGACCCGGAACGCCAATCCTTATCTTTACGTTGTATGAGTCGGACGAATTGATTCGCCAGGTGCTCGAAGCCGGAGTTCGCGGATTCATTCTGAAGTCCGACGCCGCGCAAAACCTGTTGCTGGCCGTCGAGGCCCTGCAGAGGCAGGCTACCTTCTTCACGGCTCGCGCCGCAAAGATGATCCTGGACGGATATTTGCACCGGAACAACGTCGGTTCCGGCAATGCGATGAGAGATCGATTGACACCCCGGGAACGGGAAGTCGTGCAGTTACTGGCGGAAGGCAATAGCAGCAAGGAAGCTGCGGTCTCGTTGAATCTGAGCGTGAAAACCATCGAGACTCACCGCGCCAATGCGATGCAAAAGCTGGATGTCCACTCGGTTGCCGCCCTGGTTCGCTATGCCGTGCGCAACGCCATTGTCCAAGCTGATTAGGGTCCAAGCCGATTAGGTCCAGGCTGATTAGATGTCCAGGCTGATTAGATCCAGGCCGATTAGGCGGACTCGGTCAATCGATTCCGCGCATCGTCAAAATATTCTCTAGGCTGCAGTGCTCTGGCAATCAGTGCTATTGCTATCGAAGAGCGGTGTCATCACCTGGCTTCCGATCATGATGGCATCTTCAAGACTCTGTTCCTGCTGAACGATCGCGCGCACGGTGGTTCCATGGCTGTTCGAGTCGATTTGTAGATCGCCGTCCAGTTCACGCACTCTCTCTCGCATTCCAGCCAAACCGACACCTGCTTCGACACTGCCCTGACGCAGCAGGACCCTGGCTGGGATTCCGCATCCGTTGTCTCGTATCTCTAGAATCATCTTGTCCGGGTGATGCCAAAAGCAGACGAAGACCTGTGTAGCTCTGGAGTGACGGTGTACGTTTGTCAGACTTTCCTGAAGAATGCGAAAAAGAGCGATCTCCACTCTCATCGGCAATCGTTTCTGACCTCTTTGGATGTCCAGATTTGCCGTCACTCCACTGCGCTTGGCGAAACCCTCGACGTACCATTCCGCTGCGCAGGCGAATCCAACCTCATCCAATAGGGGAGGATGCAGCAGGTAAGACATGGTTCGGATTTCCTCAATGGCGTGATCAGCCAACTCTGCCACCGCAGAAATAAGCATCGTTTTCTGCGCATCGTTCCTGCAGTCGTCCTGAAGCAGCGCAACAGAGATTTTCAGGGCCGCCAAAGTCTGCCCCGCGCTGTCGTGCAGATCGCGAGATAACTTGCGCCTTTCCTCATCCTGAACTTTCAGAAGGCGCAACGATAGGTTCTGCACTTCCGACGTTCGTTGCAGGATCACCGATTGAAGCTGGGAATGTTCTAGTGCCTTTTGTCGAGATTGCTTGGAAATTGCCCACATAAATCCCCCCTAGAGCGGTAAAGAGCGGTAAGGCGGAAGCCAACAACGATTTTCAGGTCATTGATGCCTCTGGCCAGTTTCTAGTAACCGGATTATTGCATTCCTGCGTTTGCGCAGTCTGTCCACAATTGCTCACCGAAAGCACAGGAGGGATTGCGGCGGAGGGACGAACGTAGTAGATGATTGGCGTAACATCGCCAGGCGGCGTCCCACCCCAGCGATGGAATGGAATGTCACCACCATCGAACCGGACCGCATTCAGACGAGCTACCACGACGACGGTGCACCGCTGGTTCGCGACAGGCGCGGCCTGAAAAGCGGTGGTTTCCTCGAACTCCGGTGCCGAAACAACCCCATTAATGACTGATACTCACAACAGCTCCAACGTTATTCGCTCCGCCCACCAGCGTCGTTCCAAACAGCTCTCCTTCTCCCAGGATGACCCCAGCGTACGGAGCCGCCCCGTCGCCCGCACTCGGCCATGCAAACCTATGAAGAATGGTTTCCTTCCAGGTTCCATCCGCCTCCGGCGTAAGTCTCAAGATCAGGCCATTAAAGCCAGTTCCCCCGCCACTTGCGGCAGTGGTGTACAAGTTTCCCGCTCCGTCAAGAACTACAGACCCAGCTATGTTTTCCCCATCGCCCCCGAAAACGCGTAGAGATCACGTGCCAGCCATTTGCCGCCAGACTTCGTGAGCTTGAAAACAGTGCCACACCCGCCAAAACAAGCCGTAAGGTTTCCACCCGTGAACGTGGTGCCGTATAGATCGCCATCCTCATCCATCTTCAAAGTCGAGAGCGGCTGCGAACCGTCTGCTCCCGAAAAATTGTGAATTACATCCTCCTGATAAGGACCATCCTCGGAACGCATCAATTCGTAGACCGTGCCTAAATCCTGAGCGCCACCTCCGGATGTCGTGCCATATAGTCGCCCACGCGAGTCGAAGACCACGCCGCCCCTCGGATTACATCCATCCTGACTGCTGTTGGCAAAGTCGTGAATTACCGTTTCTTCCCAAGGCCAACCAATCAAGCCAGGAGTCAACCTATAGACGATGCCGCAGCCACCGCTGCCGCCGAACTCAGTGGCACCGTAAAGATTGCCGTCCGTGCCGAATACAACCTCCGTAGCCGCATTAACGCCGTCGCCACTCCGGCCAAAGTTGTACAAAACGCTGTCCGCCCACTCGCCGCCCGTTACAGGCGTTAGCTCGAAGACTACCCCGCCACCATACAAGCCACCGCTGCCGGTCGTGCCGTAAAGGTTCCCAGCACTGTCAAACACCAGCGCGGCTACGGGCTGGTATCCGTCGTTCACGTCGAAGAAATGGATCGTCTTTTCGCTCCAGGTGCCATCACCATTTGGAGAGAGCTCGAACACGCAGCCAGGATAGCTTTCACTTCCCCCTGACGTAGTACCGTAAAGATCTCCTTGCCCATCAGCGACTAGGGGAGCGAGTGGACTGAAACAACCGGCGGTCCCGGCAAAAGAATAGATGACCCGTTCTGGCATCTCACTTTGAGCACCAGCCGGCAAAGTCAGAGAGATCACCGCAGAGATAGCTAGCACGAGTGTGACAGCTAGAGCGGAAATTGCCCGTGTAGTAACTCCTTTCCGGCACAACCACGGATGCGTCGAACATGAGGCCCGAAGTGGCATAGGTCCTCCCTATAACGGGCCTTAGTTGAAAAATTCCGCTTTGAGGTTGTGCGCTTATTTCGGATCTTGCCGATTCTCAATTGGCGCAAAATCCCCATAACGCTCATTGATAGTTAAGCTTCCGCGATTTGTTTGCAGACTTCAAGAAATCCTTTCTTCCACCGCGCCTCGGCACGACTTTCAAGTAAGATCCTTTCCCCAATGGGCCGATGGTGGCCGTCCCCCCCGACTCTGATGACGCGAAAGGCGTAGGCGCGATCCATCATGGTATCGAGCGATTGTTGGGTTGGTATCACCGCGTCTTGGAGAGCACGGACAAGCTGCTCAACGGCGCGCTGTTTCTTCAGCGCTCGCTGATCCGATTCCCGGGGTTGGATGTCCTCGACAATTTCTCGGTCGCTTTGCGCCGCGCTACCTGAAGATCAATTCAAGCATACCGCGTCGAGCGCCGATTACTGTTGAAAAATCCCCATCTCACTCATTGACCTCGGATCACAACTCCAACTCACTCCTGTGACATCTGACCTTGACCTTGCGCAGGCAATAAGCAGATCATGGTCGAGGCGGAGGCGGTAGATATAGGCTCTCAGCAAAGAGCCTAAGTCAATTGTTATCAATATTTTGACTTCTAACCCCTTGGCCCTCAAGATTTTGCAGACACTTTTTGCAGACGCCGCGCCAGTCAAGCCTTTCAGAACAGGGGGGAGGGGGGGGTACCCCTCTCAATCCGTAGTTCCCTCGAAAACGGCCACGCCAGAAACTCTTCTCCAAAGCCCCTCAGCGAGCTTTTTTCATGAAATATCCACAGGCCACTCTTAAAACAACCGCATGAACTATGACGCGATTCTGGTGGTCTCCTTCGGCGGTCCCGAGTCCCGGGACGAAGTGATCCCCTTTCTCGAAAATGTTCTGCGCGGAAGGAACGTTCCGCGCGAACGCATGTTGGCCGTCGCCGAGCACTACTACCACTTCGGCGGCAAGAGCCCCATTAACCAGCAGAACCGCGCATTGATCACGGCGCTGGAAAACGAACTGGCGCAGCACGGGCTAAAGCAGGATGGGCCAAAGCAGGATGGCCCAAAGCTGCCCGTCTACTGGGGAAACCGCAATTGGCATCCCACGCTCGCGGAAACCTTGCAGCAGATGAAGCAGGACGGCATTCGCCGGGCTCTGGCCTTCGTGACCTCGGCCTACAGTTCGTACTCCGGATGCCGCCAATACCGCGAAGATATCGTTCGCGCGCAAAACGAAGTAGGCCCGGGAGCGCCGGAGGTCGAAAAGCTGCGGCCATTTTTCAATCACCCGGGATTTGTTGAGGCGACCGAAGACCGGTTGCGCGACGCTCTGCAGGAAATTCCAGCAGACGCGCGCAAGAATATTCAGATTGTCTACACCGCCCACAGCATTCCCGTTTCGATGGCGAACACGAGCGACTATGTCCGCCAACTGGAAGAAGTAAGAAATCTGGTTTCAGCAAGGCTGGGTATTGCCAAAGATAAAGATAGAGATAACGACAAAGATAACGATAACGATGCGCTCGTATTTCAGAGCCGCAGCGGCGCGCCGGGTCAGCCCTGGCTGGAGCCCGACATTCTCGATTACCTGCGCGAGGTGAAGGCGCGCGATCTGGCGAGCGCAGTCGTGCTGGCTCCCATCGGCTTTATTTCCGATCACATGGAAGTGCTCTACGACCTCGACATCGAAGCGCGCCAGCTTTGCGATTCCCTGCACTTGCCCATGGTGCGAGCGAAGACGGTTGGCATCCATCCCAGGTTCATCGCCATGATCCGCGAACTGATTCTCGAGCGTGTGAATCCAGGAACGGAACGGCGAACTCTGGGATCACTCGGACCGCGGCAGGATGTCTGCGCCGAGAATTGCTGCCCAGCCCCGCAACGGCCGGTCCGGCCGGTTGCTACCGGAAGCCCCGGCGGCGCGTAGGGGAACGACTCCGGTGCGAATTCGTAATTGTTATCGTTACGCGGAGCAGGGGAAACGAGATTGGGCAATCGAAGATTGCGTTATCGAGGAATTGGGCTATCGAGAAGCAGGCACGCTCACACGCTCGTAGTCCGTGGCCTTCGGACGGCCCTCGACCAGATGCATGGTGTCGACCATGGTCTGGATCACGGCCTCGTTGCCGACGGCCGTATTGAGCATGAGGTGGTAGAGAGAACGCGTGGGCCAGTCGGCGTTGAAATAGTGTTTCACGTAAGCGATGCGCTCGCGATCGACGGAATCGACCAGTTCCGCGGCATCGTTTTCGCTGTGCCCATCCGCCATGAGGCGGCGGATTTTCTCGGCGCGCGGAGCGTAGAGAAAAACATGGAACGCGTCGGGATTCTCACGCAGCAGATACGGCGCGCCGCGGCCTACCACGACGGCGTTCCCTTCGCGGCCAATCTTGTTCATGGTCTCCTGCATCATCGCCAGCATGCAGTCGGCGTCGAACATCTGGCTGCCCAGTGCCGCGGAATTGCGCTCGTAACTGCCGCGCCAGAACGACCTCGCGAGCCGGTGCATGCGGCTGTCCATACGCTCGTCGCAGCGCCTGACAGCCGATTGATCGACCTTGGCGAGGCGGGCAATTTCTTCGGTGAGCTTCTGGTCCCAGAGCTTCCAGCCCAGGTGTTGGGCGAGTTGAGCGGCGATCGCGCCAGCGCCGCAGCCATACTCGCGCTCGATGGTGACCAGACGAAACATAGCGATGCTATGCCCTGTGTGCTGTGCCTAGTGTACTGCGCCTTGTGTGCTGGACTTAGTGTACTGCGATTCCGCCGCCCGGCTTGGATTTTTTCATCAGAAAGACCATCGGCACCATGGCCAGAATGGCCACTCCGAGCAACCAGAAGCAATCGATATAGGCCAGCATGGTCGCCTGCCGCTCTGCCGTGCCCTGCACCAGTGCATAGGCCCGCTGCGCAGCTCCGGCCGAACTGGTGCCGTGCGCCACCATGGCGCGGGAAGCTCCCTGAATCGTGGCTCGCAGCGCGGCGCTGCCCGCGGTCAGATGACTGGCAAAATCGTTCAGATGCTGTTGCGTTCGACGGTCGAGCAACGTGGTCACGATGGAAATCCCCACGCTGCCGCCAATGTTTCGTGCCAGGTTCATCAGGCCGGAAGCGGCATTGTTCTTGTCTCGCGGAAGAAATGCGTACGCGGCGGTGTTGATGGGAACAAACAGGAATGCCATCCCGGCAGCCTGAATCACACGCGCCATGGCTACTGTGCGGAAATCAATATCAAGATCAAAGCCGGTCATGTGAAAAAGCGAAAACGACAACATGCCCAGACCAAACAAGAGAAGCCATCGTGGACTGTACCGCGAAAGCAGAAAGCCCACCAGCGGCAGCAGAAGAATGATGGTGAAACCGCCGGGCATAAGCGCCAGGCCCGCCTCCTGGGCCGTGTACCCGAGCAGCGTTTGCGAGAACAGAGGGATCAACAACGTGCTGCCGAGCAAGGCGAAGCCCAGCATGAACATCAGCAAATTCGAGACGCCGAAAGTTCGGTCGCGAAACAGATGCAGATCGATGATGGGGTCTTTGTGCCGCCACTCCCAAATAACCACAAAGATCAAGGCCGCGGCGCTAACTATCGAAAGCGCGAGAATGAAGTGCGACTCGAACCAGTCGTCGCGCTGACCCTTGTCGAGAACAATTTGCAATGCGCCCAGTCCGAGGGCCACAAATCCCAGGCCAACGTAGTCGATATTCGTTTCGCGGAGCTTGCGGCGCTTGAAGTAAGGAGGGTCCTGAATCAGGCGCGAGGTCAGCAGGATTGAAATAATACCGACCGGTATGTTGATGAAGAAAATCCAGCGCCAGCTGAAATTGTCCGTAATCCATCCGCCGAGCGTAGGCCCGATCGCTGGCGCGGTTACGACAGCCATGCCATAAACTGCAAACGCCATGCCACGTTTGGCTGGAGCAAAAGTATCCGCCAGAATCGCCTGCTCGCTGGGCTGCAATCCGCCGCCACCCACGCCTTGCAACACCCGGCAGATAATTAGCGTGACCAGATTGGGCGCGAGGCCGCACAGGAACGAACTCACTGTGAACAAGGCCACGCAGCCCATATAAAAATTCTTGCGGCCGAGGATGGACGAAAGCCAGCCGCTCAGAGGAAGCACGATCGCATTGGAGACAAGATAAGAGGTCAGAACCCAGGTGCTTTCGTCCTGTCCGGCCGAGAGACTTCCGGCAATGTGCGGCAGAGCGACGTTGGCGATGGAAGTGTCGAGCACTTCCATGAACGTCGCCAGCGTGACGGCCAGCGCGATGATCCACGGATTGACTGCGGGACGCCAAGCCTCAGCCTGAGCGCTTCCCGGATCCATTGTGGCCGTCGCCGCGCTCATTTTCCGATCCACACCTTGGGATTGACCGACATGCCGGGCCGTAATTGATGATCGTTGTTCGCGCCGGGATCCAGAACGAGCTTGACCGGGATGCGCTGCACAACTTTCACATAGTTTCCCGTGGCATTTTCCGGAGGCAGCAAGCTGAAACGGGCGCCGCTGGCTCCGGCTACGCTGTCTACCTTGGCCTCGTACGACCTGCCATTGGCATCGACTTCGATCGTCACGCGCTGGCCGACCTGCATTCTCCGCAGTTGCGTCTCTTTGAAGTTCGCGGTAATCCACACGTCGTCGAGATTGATGATCTTCATCAGTTCCTGGCCGGGAGCGACATTCTGTCCGACTTCCACGGTGCGATCGCTGACCACGCCGTTCACGGGAGCGACGATTTTTGTGTATTGCAAATTCAGCGCGGCCTGATCGAGATCGGCTTTCTTGAGCTGGGCTGCTGCCAGCGCCTCCGCGGCCCGCGAGCGAATGATCTGCATTTGTCTGGGCGCGGTTTCGGCGTAGCTCTGGCTGGCTTGGGCTTGCACGAGCTTGCCCTCAGCCTGGGTGACCTGCTGCTGAGCCGCGTCGGCAGTGGCGCGCGCGGCTTCAACTGCTGCCGCACTGGCTTTGGCGGAGGCGATCGCCTGATCGTACTGCTGCTGAGAAATTTCCTGCTTATCCACCAATTGCTTGTAGCGAACCAGATCGTTCTGCGCCTTCACGTTGTTGGCTTCCGCCTCTTGCAGTTGGGCCTTGGCGGCTTCGAACTGCTGTTTGGCAACCTGAATACCCGCCCGCGCGCTGTTCACATCGGCCTCGGTCGATGAAACCTGGCTGGTAGTGTTGACGGACGTAACCGGAACATTCACTCCGGCTGCACTGGCCGCTGCCTGAGCATCTTCAAAGTCGGCTTTGGCGCGATCGTAGGCCACTTGGTAATCCGTCGGATCAATCTCCACCAGTACCGTTCCCGCGGTTACGTATTGATTGTCGAGGACGTTGAGTTTGGTGACGTGGCCAGTGATGCGGGCGCTGACGGAATTGACGTGGCCGTCGACTTGCGCGTCGTCAGTCGATTCATAGCTGGTGAAATAGCGGTAGAGGAAGAATCCGACGACCAGCAGGATGAGGACCGCGATCACCACTGCGATCCGGAAACCGGAACTCTGCGTGCGCGAGGGCCGCGTACGAAAATCCTGCTCGGTCGAGGGCAGCGGTTTCGTGCTGGACGACGGCTTGTCGGCTTCAGTTTTCTCTGCGGTGACAGGCGGACTCTGTGTGCTTTGTTCCATACGCTTATTGATTGCCTTTAAGTTTTATTGATTGCCCATTCATTGATTGCCCATTGACTGATTGCCATTCAAGAATCGTTTCACGCCCTCTTCCGCGTCGCCGATGGCGTGGGCCAGTTCAACCTTCGCGAGATTATGGGCGTAAAGACTTTCAATATAACTCTCGTGAGCGCCGGCCACGGCCTCCTGGGCCTGCACTACTTCGAGATTGTCCGCCACTCCGGCGGTAAAGCGGTCTTGCGACTGCGTAAGCGCCTGTTCCGCCAGATCGACGGAACTGCGCGCGACCTCGACTTGCTCGGCAGCGGCGTTCAGATCGAGCAGCGCGGTGCGGACTTCGTAATCGATGCGGCCGCGGAGATCTCCCAGTTGAGAACGCGCCTGCTTCAACTGGGCATCGGCTTCAAGGACATCGCTGTGAGTTCGATTGCCGGCGAAGATCGGGATGTTGATGCCCCCATTCACCTGCCAGGTGCCGTTCGACTGGCTGGGAGTGACGCCAATGTCGCCGAGATTTGCAGCCAGGTCGACCGTGGGATAGTGCCCAGCCGCCGCAGACTTGCGCGCCAGTTCGGCCGCCCGAACCTGGGCCAGCGCCGATTGATAGTCGGCACGCTCGGCGTAGGCGCGCTGCAAATATGAATCGAGCGGTAGGGCAGCCAAAGCCTGGTACGGGGCTTTCTCGGTAAGAACGAACTGCTGACCGGGCGGCAGCCCAATGATCCGCGCCACATTCAATTTCTGCTTGGCGAGATCGTTGCGGGCGACGATGAGTTGCTGTTGGCGGGTTTGCAGTTCCACCTGCGAGCGCAGCGCATCGATAGCCGGGCTCAGTCCGGCTTTCAGTTGGTCAGCCGCTTTGTCGTAAAGTGCCTGAGCGTTTTTGATCTGGGCTTCGGCGGTTTCCACGCGAGCCGCCGCGGCGATCGACTCCAGATAAGAGTTGCCAACGGCGAGCACCACCATTTCGCGCGCGTCTTTGTAAGTGAATTGTGCGGCCTTTACGCTTTCGGAAGCCGACCGCTCCTTTTCGAGGTCCTTGAAACTGAAGAGCGACTGGCTGAGTGAGACGCGGGCATCGAAATAGTTGAAGGCAGGAACCACGCGAGGAAAGCCGCTCAGATTCGTGCCGGGCGGGCTCAGCAGCGGGAGAAGTTTGTTAAAGCCTAGCGCGGCCAGACTCTCGGTTTGTGCATTCTCCTGCACGCGGGCGCTAAGGTTGGGTAGCAGATTGCTGAGTTCCTTCCAGCGTTCGCCGCGAGCCACCTGAGCCTGGTCCCCGGCGAGCAATAGGCCAAGATTGTTGCGCAAGCCACGATCAATTGCGTTCTTGAAGTCGATTTGCAGGACTTCCGCGGTGGCTTGACCTTCGGGCGCGCTCCCGAGAAACGGATTCGGCGGGCCGGGAAGAGTAACGTTCGGCGCCGACGAGGACGTATCCGCAGTCTGTGCCAGCAGGCTGGGGGCGGCGAGAAGCGAAAGAATAAGAGTGAAGAATGCCGCGCGGGAAACTATCGTGCTTCTGTAAATCATCGTTCTGTAGATCATCGTTCTGCGAATCGTCATTCTGTAAATCATCGTTCTATAAATTATCGTTCCATAAACTATCAATGAGAAACGCATTCTTGACCGTAGGGATCGTCGGCAATCGGTAATGGAAGGCGCAACTTCCTTCCTCACCGATAACATAACTCGTCCGATTTGATTCGTTTGCGGGCGTTTGAGATGCAAACGATTCTGTCAGACCGGACACCGCATCCCTCTCTGTGTCGGCTAGCGCTGGATAGGCTTCGACAACGAGAGGGTCCCGCTCCCTGCGTTATACCCGAAGGCCAGTAACCTCGGTGTTTTGCCCCGAAGCAAATGCCCGGGTAAGCTGAGAGAGTAAGGAATCGACCTCATGCGGAGTAGCATCGGACTCGTGGCGGTTTTGCTCGTGGCATTGACGACGGGCCTGGTGAGCGCCCAGAGTGGGCCCGCATCGGACCACACCGAACGAAAGATCGTCTCACGGGTCGCGCCGACCTATCCCGAACTGGCCAGAAAAATGCACATTCGCGGAGTAGTCCGAGTGGAAGCCATGGTTCGACCGAACGGCAGCGTCAGGTCGACTCGCGTATTGGGCGGAAATCCGGTGCTGGTTGATGCAGCCGTTGACGCCGTCAGCAAATGGAAGTTCGAGCCTGCCGCAAGCGAGACCACCGAAGTGGTCCAACTGGCGTTCGAAGGTCAATAGAAGTCGGCAATTGAAGTCGGGTTTTTACTCTCCAACCAAATAGGGACCTCACCGGACATGACTATGGTCATCTTGAATACTGGTGACCCTCAGTTCAAGCTAATTGGGCGTCCTAATTGAACATCGCAATTGAACATCGCAGATTTGAGAACGGGCGATTTGAGGGAAGTGCATTTGCATGAGTACGGCCACAGGAACTGACTGGACCCGAATATTATCCGATCCGGACCTGGTCCGGCATGTCGGAAAGTTGCTGCAAGCCTATCGCGAAGCTCCGGTTGAGAAGCGCGAAGAGGCGCTGATCACGGCGATGCGCGAGATTAAGGCGGGCGCGTCCTCGCCGAGAAAATCCGCAGCCGCAGCCGCGGCGGCTCCGACGCCACAGGCCGTTCCCACTCCGGCATCGGCGACACCTCCTTTTGAGCCCGACTTGTTCAGCCCTAATTGGGGGAGCGACCGCCGACGCCATCCGCGGATCAAGTGCTTTGTGGCGGTCGAGCTGCGCGTCAACGACGTCCCGGCTCCGATTTGGGGAAATCTCTCGAACACCAGCGTCGGTGGATGTCTGGTGGAAACGGCTAACCCGGTCAAGCCGGGGTCAAAAGTAGAGATCGGCCTCTGGGTGCCGAATGGGAAGATTTGGGTGAAAGGGTTCGTGCTGACCGGAGTGGTCACTCGGGGCGGGCCGGCTAGCGGAGTGCGCGTCCATTTTGAAGGTATGGCACCGGCCGAGCGCGACAGTCTGCGCCAGTTCCTTAAGTTCGTGCAGGAAACGACGCGGGGATCCCAAACCGAGAACGGCTACTTCAACCTCCTGAAATAGGTATTCCCAAAATCTTCTGCCAGCTTTTTCACTGTAGCTCAATCCATGTGCGCGTGGAAATTGATACACTTTCTGCGTAGTGAACCCTTTCTGTAATGGAAAGCTCTAATTCCCTTGTGGGCGGTTTTGCACGAAACGCCCGCCGGTGGGATCCGCCGGCTGAAGGAGCAGAAGTCGCATGGTAGCCAGTGAACAGGTTGTAATCACCGGGCAGCAACTGGAAACGCTGTGCATTAACACGATTCGAACTCTGGCTATGGACGCGGTGCAGCAGGCGAACTCGGGCCATCCGGGCGCGCCTATGGGACTTGCGCCGGTCGCGTATTGTCTGTGGCAGGATTTCCTGCACTATGATCCCGCGGATCCGACCTGGCTGAATCGCGACCGGTTCGTGCTGTCGAACGGCCATGCATCGATGCTGCTTTACGCCATGCTGCACCTTGCTGAGGTGCGGCGAGTCGATGAGCATGGTCAGGTCTTGAAGAAACTTTCCGTTCCGCTCGAGGAGATTAAGCGTTTCCGGCAGTTGGGCAGCCGGACGCCGGGGCATCCTGAATCGCACCTCACTTCCGGAGTGGAAACGACGACCGGGCCGCTGGGCCAGGGCGTCGGCAATAGCGTTGGCATCGCTATCGCCAGCAGATGGCAGGCGGCGAACTTCAACCGGCCCGGCTTCGAAATTTTTGACTACAACGTTTACGCGATGTGTTCGGACGGCGACCTGATGGAAGGCATTGGCGGCGAGGCCGCGTCGCTGGCTGGGCATTTGCGGCTCTCCAATCTCTGCTGGATGTACGACCACAATCACATCACGCTCGACGGCCCGGCGAGTTGGTCGTTCAGCGAGGATGTGGCGACGCGCTTTATTGGATATGGCTGGAACGTGACGCGCGTGACCGATGCCAACGATTTGGAAATGCTGGCGCGGGCGTTTGAGACGTTCAAGAGAACTACCGACCGGCCGACTCTGATCATTGTTGACAGCCACATCGGCTACGGTTCCCCGCACAAACAGGACAGCAACGCTTCGCACGGCGAGCCCCTCGGTGAAGAAGAAGTCAAGCTGACGAAGAAATTCTATGGCTGGCCTGAGGACGCCAAGTTCCTGGTGCCCGACGGCGTGCGCGAACGTTTCCGCGAAGGGATTGGAAAGCGCGGGCGCGATCTGCATGCGCAGTGGTCGCAGCGTTTCGCGGAATACTCGCAGAAGTTTCCCGATCTGGCCGAGCGGCTGCACCACATGCAGCACCGCGAACTTCCGGCGGGCTGGGACAAGAATCTTCCCACATTTCCCGCCGATGCCAAAGGCGTCGCAACCCGCGAGAGTTCAGGCAAGGTGCTCAACATTGTGGCGCAGAACATTCCGTGGCTGATTGGCGGATCAGCCGACCTGGCCACCTCAAACAAAACCACACTGAAGTTCGAGGGCGCGGGAGAATTCGAGGCCGGCACCTACGGGGGACGCAACCTGCATTTTGGCGTGCGCGAGCATGTGATGGGCGCGAGCGTGAACGGAATGATCGTCTCCGGAATTCGCGCGTTCGGCGCGACCTTCTTTAATTTCAGCGATTATATGCGCGCCAGCATCCGGCTGTCGGCGCTGATGGAGATTCCTTCGATTTTCATCTTCACGCACGATTCGATTGGCCTGGGAGAAGACGGGCCGACGCATCAGCCGATCGAGCAACTGGCGTCGTTGCGGGCCATGCCGAATCTGATCGTGCTGCGTCCCGGCGACGCCAATGAAGTGGTTGAGGCGTGGAAGATTATTGCGCAATTACAGCACTCGCCGGCGGCGCTCGTATTGACGCGGCAGAATGTCCCGACTCTTGATCGAACGAAGTATGCTCCTGCGTCCGGCGTGGCGAAAGGGGCCTATGTTCTGGCCGATGCTCCGGGCGGAAAGCCTGACGTGATCCTGATGGGCACCGGCAGCGAGTTGTCATTGTGCGTGGACGCGTACGAGAAACTGAAGGCCGAAGGCGTCAAGGCGCGGGTCGTCAGCATGCCCTCGTTTGAAATCTTCGAGCAGCAGGATGCCGCCTACAAAGAGAGCGTTCTGCCGTCCAGCGTGGCCGCACGGGTTTCCGTGGAAATGGCGTCCACTTTCGGATGGGGGCGTTATACAGGCCTTAAGGGACGCAATGTGGGCATGCACCGTTTCGGGGCCTCGGCGCCGTTGAAAGATTTGTTGAAGTTTTTTGGGTTCACGGTCGACAAAGTCGTGGCGGAAGCTCGCGCGGCGATGTCCGGAAGCTAATTGTCGAGACGTAACTCGTTACGTCTTTATTTGTGTGCAGTGACAGAGACGCAGCGAGCTGCGTGTCTTATGAAGAGGACAAGGAACAGGAATCGCAGGAGAAATATATGCAGCCAACTGGAGTTTTGGAAAGCTCGAAAGCCACAAAAAATCCGCTGAAGGAATTGCTCAACTACGGCCAGTCGATGTGGCTCGATTACATCCGCCGTGATCTGTTTACCACCGGGAAGCTGAAGCAGATGATTGCCGACGACGGACTGCGCGGCATGACGTCGAACCCGGCGATCTTCGAGAAGGCCATCGCCGACAGTTCGCTGTATGACGATTTTCTGAAGACGCTGGCTTCGCGGACTGATCTTGACACGACCGGCCGCTATGAGCAGATCGCGATTCGCGACATCCGGGATGCGGCCGACGCGCTGCGGCCGGTGTATGACGAGTCCAACTTCCGCGATGGCTACGTCAGTCTCGAAGTCTCGCCGTATCTGGCGCGCAAGACGCCGGAGACCATCGACGAAGCGCGGCGGCTGTGGAAGGCGGTGCAGCGCGAGAACGTCATGATCAAAGTTCCGGGCACGGCGGAGGGGCTGCCGGCGATCCGGACGTTGATCGGCGAAGGCATCAACATCAACGTGACGCTGTTGTTCGCGCAGGAAGTGTACGAGAAAGTTGCTGACGCCTATATTGCCGGACTCGAAGACCTGGCAGCGCGCGGCGGCAATTTGAAAAAGATGGCGAGCGTGGCCAGCTTCTTTATCAGCCGAATCGACACGCTGATCGATTCCCTGCTCAACGACAAACTGAAGGCAACCACCGACCCGAGTCAGCAGGCTTTATTGAAAAGCGTGCTCGGCAAAGTGGCGATCGCTAACGGCAAGCTGACCTATCAGGCTTACCAGCGCATCTTTAGCGGACCGCGCTGGCAGGCGCTCTCAGCCAAGGGAGCGCAGACGCAGCGCGTGTTGTGGGCCAGCACGAGCACGAAGAATCCCGCGTATCGCGACGTGATTTATGTCGAGGAACTGATCGGCCCCGATACCGTCAACACGATGCCGCCGGCTACGATCGACGCTTTCCGCGATCACGGACTGCTGCGCAACGCGCTCACGGAAGACGTGGCCGGAGCTAAAAAAGCGATGGACGATCTGGCACGCACCGGTATTTCGATGAAGCAAGTCACTGATAAGCTAACCGATGACGGCGTCAAATTGTTCGCCGACGCGTTCGACAAACTGCTGGCTGCGGTCGCCGCGAGAACCCAAACGAAAACCACGTAGCCGCGCACAGTTCAGAGGCTCTTTAGTTTCTTAAAGACAGTTTCTTCTAGACCACTACTGCGAGGGCGAGACGCCCTCGCGACAGCCGGCGGGACGCCGGCGCTACTTTAGGAGCGAAATTATGCAATTGGGAATGGTGGGTCTGGGCCGCATGGGCGCGAACATGACGCGGCGGCTGATGCACGGCGGACATTCGCTGGTAGTTTCCGATCTTAGTGCTGACGCAGTGAAGCAATTGGCGGGCGAGGGCGCGGGCGGATCTTCTTCGCTCGAAGACTTAATTGCCAAGCTGACGCCTCCACGCGCCGTTTGGATCATGGTTCCGGCGGGTGGTCCGACCGAGGCGACGGTGCAGAAATTGGCGCAGCACATGCAAGCCGGCGACGCCATCATCGATGGCGGCAACTCTTACTTCAAAGATGATGTTCGCCGCGCCACCGAACTCAAACCCAAGGGCATTCACTACCTCGACGTGGGCACCAGCGGCGGGGTCTGGGGAATCGATCGCGGCTATTGCATGATGATCGGCGGGCCGGACGAAGCTGTAAAACGTCTTGACCCTATTTTCAAAACGCTGGCGCCGGGCAAAGGAGACATTCCGCGAACTCCCGGCTTCGACAAACGCGGCGGCACCGCCGAAGAAGGTTACATCCACTGTGGTCCGTCGGGTTCCGGCCACTTCGTGAAGATGGTGCACAACGGCATCGAGTACGGCATGATGCAGGCGTACGCGGAAGGTTTCGACATCTTCAAGAACGCCACCAGCAAAGATTTGCCGGAAAACATTCGCTACGATCTGAACCTGCCGGACATCGCGGAAGTCTGGCGGCGCGGCAGCGTCGTCAGTTCCTGGCTGCTCGACCTGACGGCGATGGCGCTGACGGAGAATCCCACGCTTTCGGAATACGAAGGCTACGTGCAGGATTCCGGCGAAGGCCGCTGGACGATTCAGGCGGCGCTCGAAGAAGCGGTGCCTGCGGAAGTGCTCACGGCAGCGCTGTTCGTGCGCTTCCGTTCGCGGCAGACCCATACCTTCGCCGAGAAAATGCTTTCCGCCATGCGGCAGAAATTTGGCGGCCACGTGGAAGCAGGGGAAGGACCAGCAGGCGCGGCGAAAGCAAAGAAGACCGCATAGGGGCTCGATTTCTTTTTTCTTTACTCTTTTTTCTTTACTCTTTTTTCTTTACTCTTTTTTCTTTACTCTTTTTTCTTTACTCTTTTTTTCTTTACGACTCCGGTTTCTTGAGACTCAGAGGACTTACGTATGGCTGAATTAACGGAACAAGCGACGCCAGTACCAGCGCCAGCGCCACCGCGCATAGGTAAGCAGGGCGACCCCTGCGTCATGGTCATCTTCGGCGCGGCTGGCGATCTTACGGGACGCATGCTGATTCCCGCGCTCTACAACCTGGCGCGGGCGGGATTGCTTTCCCACGAGTTTGCCGTGGTGGGCGTGGCGCGCACGCAGTTGTCGAATGATGATTTTCGAAAAAAAGTCCACGACGACGTCAAGGCCTACTGCGGGGAGTGCGTGGAGGACGAGCTTTGGGCGTGGTTCACGAGCCGCTTCTACTACTTCACCGGAGATTTCGGCGACGACAAGTTGTATCCGCAGCTCAAGGACTTTCTCACCAAGATTGATCAGGACCACTCGGCGCACCAGAATTTCTTTTATTACCTCGCGACCGCGCCCAGCTTTTTTGGCCCTATCGTGCAGAAGCTATCAGCCGCCGGATTAATGGATCAGAGCAATAGCCATTGGCGGCGGGTGGTCATCGAAAAACCTTTCGGTCACGATCTGGAATCGGCCAAAACGCTGAACCAGCAACTGCTCAAGGAAGTCGACGAGAAACAGATCTACCGCATCGACCATTATCTGGGCAAAGAAACCGTGCAGAACATCATGGCGTTCCGTTTCGCCAACGGAATTTTCGAGCCGGTCTGGAACCGCCGCTATATCGACCATGTGCAGATTTCGGTTGCGGAAACGGTTGGCGTGGAAGGCCGCGGAAGTTATTTCGACCACGCGGGCTCATTGCGCGACATGGTGCCGAACCACATCATGCAACTCATCAGCCTCACCGCCATGGAGCCGCCGATTTCCTTCGACGCCAACGCGGTCCGCGATGAGCAGGCCAAGATTCTCCACGCTATCCAGCCCACCAGTGACGAAGAAGTGCTGACCCGGAGCGTGCGCGGCCAGTACGGCGAAGGAACCGAAGATGGCAAGCGGGTTACGGCCTATCGCGCCGAACCGGACGTCCCGCCCGATTCGCGCACCGAAACTTTTGTCGCGATGAAATTGCTGATCGATAACTGGCGCTGGGCCGACGTCCCGTTTTACCTGCGCACGGGCAAGCGGATGCCGGTACGCAACACCCATATCGTGATACAGTTCCGACGGGCCCCCTTCGTGCTGTTCCGCGACACGCCGGTTGAACACCTGATGCCCAATCAACTGGTGCTGCACATTCAGCCGGAAGAAGGAATTTCGCTGCAGTTCGCGGCCAAGGTTCCCGGTCCGGTAATGCGCCTGGGCACGGTGGATATGAACTTCGAATATCAAGAATATTTTGGCAAGCAGCCCTCGACCGGCTATGAACGGTTGCTACATGATTGCATGATCGGCGATCAAACCCTGTTTCAACGCGCCGACATGGTTGAAGCCGGATGGTCGGTGGTGAATCCCATGCTCGATCTCTGGAAAGCGCTTCCGCCCCGCAACTTCCCCAACTACGCTTCCGGCACCTGGGGACCGAAGGAAGCCGACGAACTGCTCGAACGCGACGGCCGCCGCTGGAGGAATTTCGAGAAATGATCCTGGCCGGCGACATTGGCGGTACCAACGCTAGGCTGGCCTATTTTCAACCCCAGAACGGGCATTTGCGTCTGGTGTCGGAGCGCACATTTCCCAGCCGCGAACACACCGAATTTGGCGAAATTGTGACCGAGTTTTTGGCTGCTTCGAGTACCCGGCCGGAAGCGGCGTGCTTCGGCATTGCCGGCCCGGTGCGCAACGGGCGCGTCGAAACTTCGAACCTGCCCTGGGTCATCGAGCAATCGCGGCTGGCGAAACAAATTCATCTTCCGGCCACGCTGCTCATCAACGATCTTGAGGCCAGCGCGTGGGGCATCGGCGCCCTCGAAGCGACCGACCTGGTTGCGCTGAATCATATAGGTGGTCCTGCGGTTGGAAATCAGGCGGTCATCGCGCCCGGCACTGGCTTGGGCGAAGCCGGCCTTTTCTGGGATGGAACCCGGCACCATGTTTTCGCCTGTGAAGGCGGCCACACCGACTTCGCTCCGCAAGGCGATTTGCAGATCGAATTGCTGCGTTTCCTCAGAGCGCGCTTTGGGCACGTCAGCTACGAGCGCATTCTTTCCGGCCCTGGCCTCGTGAATGTTTACGAGTTCCTGCGCGATACGGGATACGAAAAAGAATCAGCCGAGTTTGCCGTGGTTCTGGACAACAGCGACCCCGCCGCGGCGATTTCACGGGCCGCGCTGGATGGCACTCAGCCTCTGGCGGAGAAAGCACTGGAACTATGGATCACGGTCTACGGCGCGGAGGCCGGCAATCTCGCGCTGAAGACCATGGCTACCGGCGGAATTTTCCTGGCGGGCGGCATCTCGCCTAAGATTTTATCCAAGCTGAAAGGGCCGTTATTCATGCAGGCGTTCAACAAAAAAGGGCGCTTGCGTCCGCTGGTGGAAGCGATCCCGGTGCAGGTCGTCACCAACGAGAAAGCCGGACTGCTGGGCGCGGCCCGCTGCGCCGCCGTCCGCGGTAAGGGCTGATTGCCATTTTGAAAGGGCGCGGCTTTCAGGCGCGCCGTGAGAGGTCGATGAAGTAAAATCGCAAAGGATTTAGCCGCCGGCGAAACATTTGCTCCATCGCTATTGCTAAGACGGCAGCCTGCTAAGAGCTGAGAACTAAGAAGTGAGTGAATCCTTGGCTTCCTCCGTGGAAATTCGAACCCTGACCACCCCGCAGGAGCTGTTCGCAGCGGCGGCCGAACTCGTAGTGAGCGCCACTACTGACGCCGTGGCGCAACGCGGCCGCTTCACCATCGCGCTCTCCGGTGGATCGACCCCCAGGGGCCTGTTTAATCTGCTGGCCACCAACGCCCGCACTGCGCTGCCCTGGGACCGTATGTTTTTTTTCTGGGGCGATGAGCGCCACGTGCCCCCGACCGACCCCGACAGCAACTACCGCATGGCGGAGGAGACGATGCTGTCAAAAGTTCCGGTGCCGGCGGGAAATGTCTTCCGCATGGCCGCCGAGAATCCCGACGCCGCAGCCGCTGCGGAAGATTACGAAAAAACTCTGCGGAAGTTTTTCGCGCTCGAATCTGGCCAGCCTGAACCTGGCCAGTCCGAATCTGGCCAGTCCGGATCGGGTCAGTTTCCGCGCTTCGATCTCATCCTGCTCGGCATGGGGCCGGACGGGCATACCGCTTCGCTGTTTCCCGGGAGCGCCGGGCTGCAGGAGAAATCGCGCCTGGTGATCGCCAACTGGGTCGAAAAATTCAAGACCCACCGCCTCAGTTTCACCTTCCCCGTGCTCAATGCTGCCGCCTGCGTGGCGTTTCTGGTCAGCGGGACAGATAAGGCTCCCGCGCTGCATGCGGTGCTCGAAAGCAACGCTCCCGGCGAACAGTACCCCGCAAAGTTGGTAAGGCCGGTCAATGGAAAGCTGATCTGGCTGGTGGATAAGGCCGCGGCGAGCGAGCTTACGAACAAGAAGTGAATTCTGGAAAGTATGGTTTCGTTCTGGAAATCCTAGCTTCGTTCTGGGCAAGCTAGCCGCGTTCCGAAAAGCCTAGATTCGTTCCGAGAAGCCTAGCCGCGCCAGTCGCCGATTTCCTTCAAGCCCTTGCCGCGGGCGTGTTCGAACAGGCGTACGCGATGGCGGGAGTGCTCAAACTCATGGATGTCGGCCCAGACCTCAGCCTGCCAGCCTTTTTCGTGGGCGGCCGATTCGCCGCAGGTGGCGCAACGGGTATGCAGTGTAACCGGAATCGTCTCGACCCCGACCGGGGTGGCCCCGGGGAGTTCCACGAAGATGCAGCGGACTTCCTCGATCTCTTCGTTCGCGCCGAGAATATGTTCGTAGCGCAGCAGGTAGCCGAAACCGAGCTTCTTGGCTTCGGACTCGGCTTCCGCGCGGGTATGAAAAGGACCGTACTCCGCCCGCAGTTGCTCGGTCGAGTCACACGCCATCCAGAAAATCTCTTTGTAGGCCATCGCTGCTTTCGCCCTGGGTTCCGAAATCTTGGTTGCGAAATCTGGGTTGCGAAATCTGACTCTGTGAAGACTGCTGTTGCTTCAACCCGCGCAGATCAGTTGACGTAGGGCAATTCTGATGCCGTTGCTGGGCTTCGGGCAATTGATTGCCGCACATAGGGTTAGCGGACCGTGGGACCTCGCCGTGGGGCCACCTTCGTGAAAGGTTTTGCAGAGTTTGGACTGGGGCGCTTCTCTGCTGCTATACGGTGGAGACCCGATCGCACCCTTGCCGGTTAGAACCCGCCCCAGCTGGAATTCACCGAGGCGGAACTGACAACGCGGCTCAAGCCTACGCGGCCGGCAAGCCTGCAATCTGTAACTAGTCCACCCCGAAGCTAGTCCGCCCCGATTGCCTGGTCGCAGGGCTCGCCGGGATGCGCGGATTCAGGTGGCCAGTTCTTTCCGCCGTGGCTGGCTACGTACATGGCCAGTTCAAGCCGGCTCCAGACTCCTAGTTTGTCGAACGTGCTGCGCAAATGGTTCTTGATGACCTGTTCGCTGGTGCCGACGATCTTGCCGATCTCGCGGTTGGTCAGGCCTTCCCAGACCAGAATCGCGATCTGAATTTCTTTGGCTGTAAGGTGCTGGCTGGGTGTCATGACTGCGCTCCCTCTTTGGCAAACATAGCGATGGCCAGCTTCACGCGCTTGCGGCCCTCGCGGATTCCGGCGCGCAGGAACAGTGTGCGCAGGTGTTGTTTTACGGTGCGCGGGCTGATGTTAAGCTGGCCCGCAATCTCTTTGTTGCTGCAACCCTGCACCAGCAGGTTTAGAACCTGCTGGTCGCGGGGGGTGACTTTGACGTGCTCCAGGTTGATCACGGCTCGTTTCCTTCTGCCAGTCTGGCGATATGTCTGGCGATCACACTCGCCTTCTCCTAGAGCACGGCTTTCGCCAATTCTTCGCGTCAGGGCCGGCATCGGCTAAGTACTTAAGGGCAAGCTCACTTAGGGGTGGCGACCCCCGTTTTCATCCGGCTTTCAGGAAGCCTGTGATAGGCTGGTTAGTTCCAAATTGGTCTGCCCATTGGACCACGGATCGGTCTGCACCTCGAAGCTATGCCTTGCGTTCACTCCATCTGTGTAACGGGTCAAGGCCGCCGGAAGGCAGCTATGGGGGCACCTGCCAGGGCCGGGCTGGCCTGCAATCCCATTTATTGTCAATGACTTCCATCGTCACCAAGTTTCAATCTTGCATTCGGGGGCGACTCCTGAATATGCGTCGAAACGACCTCCAAAGTGTCCACAAACCGCCGTCCCACATTGGCCGGCGGGCGAACCCTTCGAATTCTATTTTGGGCTGGCTGACAGGTATATGCACAAGTTTTGCACAGGACAGGCTGCGGTTGAGCCAATCATCTCCCGGCTGGGCGGAGCAGCGTTGAGGTTCATGTTGCGGCGGCTGATCTCCGGGGGCTTCGTTTTGAGCGTGCTCGTTTTGAGCGCGCTCGTTCTGCTTTGCCTGCCCGCCCTAGCCCAGGGTGGCCCGCCCTACTACACGAACGATCCGGGCACGCCTGGGCCTTTCAATTGGGAAATCAATGTCGGCTATATGCCGTTTCTGTACAGCAATCAGTCGGTCTCCCACACGCCCGATGTCGACCTCAATTTCGGAGTTGGCGAGCGTATCCAGCTGACGTATGAGAACGCCTGGCTGCGCGTGCACAATCCGTCTTCTAAGACTGCGTTCGGCATGGGTCAATCGAATCCCGGCGTGAAGTGGCGGTTCTACGATGCCGGGGAGTCTGGCCTTTCCGTTTCGGTTTTCCCGCAGCTGTTCCTCAACAACCCCAACGATGCCGTCCGCCGCGGCATCACGCCTGCGAGTCAATCCTTCCTGCTGCCCTTGGAATTTTCCAAGAAGTTTGGCCCGGTCGATGTGGATTATGAGCTGGGTTATCAGTTCGTCCACAAGGGACCGGACGGCTGGCTCATGGGCCTGGTCGTCGGCCACGAGTTCACCAAGAAATTCGAAATGGACGTGGAGTTGTATAACCAAAGCACCTTCCATCCCTCCGAGAACCAGCCGACCATCGACTTCGGCGCACGCTACAAACTGCACAGCCCGATAATCCTTCTGGTCATGGCCGGGCGCAGCCTGGAACCGGCGCGCAGCAATCAGACGTACTTTCTCGGATATTTCGGGCTGCAATTCCTGCTGCCACCCAAATCCTACAATCGCGAATGATTCTTCGTGCGCCGAGCTGAGCCTGCAGCTCGCGAATTGGAGCAGAGAAAATGCAGCGACCGAGTCGCGGCGTTTTGCCCTTCTTCTTTTGCTCTTCTCCTTTTGCCCTTCAGTGTAGTTACTGACGAGTAGTTACCGAGGCCCTTCCGGCGTACTCCCGCGCCCAGAAGAACACTCGCCAGTCGGCGCATCTGGCGGTAAACTATGGGCAGATTGAGGGCCTTCGCCTGCCAGGGAGCCCAGGGTATTCGATTCCTCGAAAGCTTCATCCCCCGCTGGAACTGCCTTGGCACTCTTGAATTGCGCGGGGGTTGCGGTGGAATTTGCGCGGGAGTTTCCACGGAGTTGGCGCGGGCTTGCACTAGAATCGCCGCCTTCCGGCGAGGGGGCTCCGGACGCGCCCATGGGACGGTTTCCACGAGTGGAAAAAGAAATCGTGTCCGAAGAAAAAGACAAACCAATTCTGGACGAGCAGACGCTCGCAAAGCTGCTGGAAGCGGCCTATGTGCTGCAAGAGCACAACCGCGAACTGCAGGAGATGGAACTGGGACTTGATCTGAAGCGCGATCAACTGGAAGCCGAGGATCGAAATAAGGATCGAAAGGAAGAGCGGAACGAAGTTCTAAATGAAGACCGAAACGAAGCTCGATCCGCCCCAGGCTCGCGTGAGGTCGCGCCGCGACCAGAGTCCGAGCCTCCCGCCAGCACCGATTACACCACCACTCTGGCCGAAATCGTCGCGACCCAGCACCAGATCCAGGTTCGCCATCTGGAACTCGAACACGCGATATCTCTGGTTGCCAATCGCCTGACTCAGATTGCCCGGGCCAGCGGCGCCGCGATCGGCATCCTGGTCGAAAAGAAAGACGACAAAGAAGAAAAAAAAGACGGCAAAAAACTTCGCTACCGCGCCGTGGCCGGCAGTCTGGCTCTGCCCGCAGGAACCGAAGTTCCCATGGAAAAAGCGCTTTGCCTCGCCTGCCTTCGGACTGGCCAGGTTTTGCGCTGCGCTGATGTCGATCCCGAGTTCCTTCTCGATACCGAAGAGTGCAAGCGCCGGGGCATCCAGTCACTAATTGCGGTTCCGATTTTTCATGATGGCGGAGTCGCGGGAGGCCTGGAGGTGTACTATCCCAGCACGCAGGCCTTCACCGAGCAGGATGTTCACACCTGCCAACTCATGGCCGGATTGGTGACCGAAGCTCTCGTCCGGGACGAAGAAGTCACGTTGAAAAAGTCGCTGGCCAGCGAACGCGCCGTCATGCTGGAAGCGCTGGAAAAACTGAAGCCGAATCTCGCGGCGCTGGTGGACCAACCCGCCGCTAAAGATTCCGCGGGCAGATCCAGTTCTCCGGCGTCCAGCGTTCCAGCATCCAGTTCTCCGACATTCAATGCTCCGGCAACGACGGAGTCCGCCTCCACCATCGTCTGCCCAAAATGCGGACACCGAATCGTAGGGGAAGAACAGTTCTGCGGAAATTGCGGAGCGCCGCGCATCCTCGCCTACGAGGCCCCTAGCATGCAGAGCCGTGAGGCGTCACTGCGAAATCTGCAGGAATCGATGAAGCAGGAGGCGACGAAAAAGGCCGCGCCCGCAAAACGCGCGCAGCACGAACAATCCGAGAAGTCGCTGGCCGATTCGCTACAGGAAGAAATGCCGGAGCTTTTTCGACCGGCTGAGCCGCTGCCGGACTTACCCCACATGCCGGACATGCCTGATAAGCGGCGTAAGTCCGCTCAATCAGCCGAGCCCCGGGTAAGCGCGGAGTTTGAGGACTCCATACTTGCGGATCTTGAAATTCCTCTGGAAGCTGGCCCCGCGGACGCGGGCGACGACGAGGTCGTCGCAGGCCTTCTCGCGGATCAGGTTCTCGCCGAAAACGTCGTCGCCGACAAGGTCGTCACTAACAAAGTCAGGGAAACGGAATCGAAAGCGCTCGCAAAACCGGAACACACCAGAGCCTGGAGTTCTGCTGCGAACGCGCGTGATTTCCTGGAACAACTCGCGCTGGCCAAGCGTCCTGGAGCACTGGTCCAGTTCTGGAATACGCGGCGAGGCGACATCTATCTGGCAATCGCCGTGATACTGGTACTCGTAGTCATTCGCTGGGGAATCTGGTCCAGTCATTCCGTCGGCGCCACGGGCAACACGGCTGCGGCCACGACCCACAGCAAAACCACTCCCACTCCCGACGCCGATCTCTCGTTTTTCGACAGGATGCTGATTAGCCTGGGCCTGGCGGAAGCGCCCGCGCCTCCCGAAAATAAAGGCAACCCGGATACTCAGGTTTGGGTCGATCTCCACACCGCTCTGTACTATTGCCCCGGATCCGACCTGTACGGCAAGGGTCCGAAAGGCAAGTTTGTCTCGCAGCGGGATGCGCAACTGGACCAGTTCGAGCCCGCCTACCGCAAGGCCTGCGACTGAAGACGGTAGGCTCGAGCGCGCTGATTCTCCGGCATCTCATTTTTTACTTTCTTTTCATTTTTGACGGTCGTTTCATTCGACAGTCGTTTGATTTGACAACCCCGCGCCGCCGGAGTGCAATCATACAGACAGGATTTACCTGACGAATTCTCGATGAGGCTTGGTTCGACCGATTTGGTTGGGCCCGCTTGGTAAGACAGATTTGGTAAGACCGGAGAACACCGATTGCCGCACCAGGACGACCATTCCGACGCGCCCAGCACCCTGCCGCTACCTGATCTGAATCCTCTACTCAATCCGCTCCTGGGACAAAACATGGGGCGATGGGCGGAGGTTTATTTCACGAGTGCGCCGGAAAAGCGCGAACAGGCGGTGCTCGATCTTTTGCGTGAGCTGCAAGCGGAAAACTCCGCGAACGCAGCCGCTTTGCCGGTTTCAGAACCAACATCGCGGCCCGGGGCAGAACCTGCGGCTCAGATTGCCGAGGGTCGTGCGGCGCTGGTGCGCTGTCACGCCTGCGGCCGGGAGAATCCTGCATCGCACCTATTTTGTGGCATGTGCGGCACGGCTGTGTCCGGGCCGGGCGCGGCATCCGATCTGTATGTTTCCGACGTTCCTGTTCCCGATTTTGGTGTCGCCGAGTTTAACGGCGCTGATCTTCCCACTGAAGAGCTTGAGGATCAGGATATCGGGTATACGCCCCAGCGTGAACCCGCTCCTCTGGTGCCGAACAACGTTGCGAGCAGTGTGGCGAGCGACGTAGCGCACGATGTAGCAAACGACGAACATAGCAACGAACACCGCGACAAATCGCAATTCGTTGCGTCTGAGGATGCTTTCTCCGAACCGGCGCTGCGGAGGCATGAATCTCTACAGCCGCCCCGCGGTCGCGACGACACTTACCAAGTCGATCACATGCGCGGCTTCCTTGATCCAGCGCCGGCTTCAAGTCCTTATCGCACCTATCTCGTAACCGCTCTGATTTGTGTGTTGGTTGCGCTTGGATACATGATATGGCGCAGCATGCATGCCTCGGACAGTGCGCATGTGGCACCGCAAGCTCCGCCCGCGGTCACGACACAGCCGTCCGCCGCGGACTCTGCCACATCGTCGCCGACTTCGCCAGGCTCCGCCACGGACACTTCAAACCCGGGGTCGACTGCGAGCAAGCGAGCAAAAGTCCCATCCCATGTTGCCGCAGATGAATCGAGCCATGCGGCCAGTGCCAAGACCGACGCGGCTTCTCGGGCTGAGTCCGCCGGCTTAATCCCCGGGAAGAATCCGCAGGCGGAATCTTTGGCGGGAAACGGTGGCGAAGAACTCGCCATGGCGCAGCGTTATCTGAACGGAACCGCTGGCCAGGGGCGCGACAGCGCTGAGGCTGCGAAGTGGCTGTGGAAGGCCATCGCCAAACACAACGGCGAGGCCATGCTCCTGCTCTCGGAGCTCTACCTCAAGGGTGACGGAGTTGCGAAGAATTGCGACCAAGCGCGGGTGCTGCTCGACGCCGCCGCGATTCGGGAAGTGAAAGGCGCTGCGGAACGGCTGCGGAATCTTCAAGCTTTCGGCTGCTCGTGATCTGGACCACCGATTCGGAGAGCCGATCCGCAAAATCGATTCGCAAATGTATGAGAGACGGCTTTCCATCATGCCCGACCCGCCTTGGACGTCTGCGGACTTGCGCAGAATCTACTGAGTTGTCAGCATCGACGGGGTCCGCCGCGACTCGTACCACAGCGCCAGTTCGACGCGATTCCAGAGTCCAAGTTTGTCGTAGATGACACGCAGGTAGTTCTTTACCACGTGCTCGGTCGTCCCGAGGGCTTCCGCAACCTCCCGATTTTTCAGGCCTTCGGCAACGAGTTGGATGACTCGCTGTTCACGTTCACTGGGGACCCGAGTGCCATAACGCCCATTTGCAGACATGCTTGCCTCCGGTATAACAGGGTTGCGAGTTTCACCCGCTTGATACCGCCGTTGATTCCGAAACGAAGAAATAATCGATTGAAATGAGCTTTCACGGTGCGCCGCGCCATGTTGAGTTCAGTGGCAATCTCGGCGTTGTCACACCCCTGCAAAAGCAGCTCGACAATCTGCTGTTCGCGCGGACCTAGCCGATAAGTCGGCTCATTCATCATCCGAATCCTCCCCTCTTGCATTGGCTCACCAGAATCGGTGCGTGGTTAACCTTCCAATTCCCATAGCACCCACAATGCCATTTTGAGACCTGAATTGTCTGTGACGCCCAAACACCATTTTCCACAGAAAGTTCCGGTGGGCTAAACCTCCCCTAGGAACTACAGGAAGACCCCGAAAACATTCTTGTGCCGGGCGTTGGTCGCGCTTTAACCGACATCAGAGCCAGGAATGCCAGTTGCCCACCGATGAGAACAGAGGGCTGAAAAGATCTTGCACTTCGCTGCATCTCGTTGCACATGGAATCATTTCGCGACAGGTTGTTCAGGTGAACACCCTAGAAGAAACTTCCATCTCTAGGGGAAACCCGCAGCACAAATTACACGATCCCATTGAGTGCAATTCCATTTCCAGCGGCTATTCTGATTATTACGACCAATTTACTTTTGGCATGCGTGCGCGCTGACTTGCGCCGAAATCCGTGGCGCCGTGAAAAACCAGGTCACCGCCGATTCGTTGCATTCATCTCGCGGATCTCCTGAGAATCCCTGCCACATCGACCGGGCTGAGCGCTTAAGTCTCGCAGCCGTGTGTTAACAGGGCGTTAATTTCCAGCCGTATCAAGAGAAGTTTCGTCGCAGGCCAGCGCTTCAATCTCGGCGTCAAACCTGCCGTCCAGCGGCGGTTTCGGCTCCGGAATACATCGGGAGGCGCGTGGTATTCTGATTGGCCAATGGCGAAGCTCAAAAATTCGCGCGTGCTCGTGACTGGGGCCGATGGCTTCATCGGTTCGCATCTCGCGGAGCAACTGGTTGCCACCGGAGCGCGGGTTCGGGTGTTGAGTCAGTACAACTCGTTCAACGACTGGGGCTGGCTCGAACAAGTCGATTGTCTGAAGGAAATCGAAGTCATCACCGGAGACATTCGCGACGCTCACCTCTGTGAAGAACTGACTCGCGACATTGACATTGTGTTTCACCTGGCGGCGCTGATTCCGATCCCCTATTCGTATCGCGCTCCGGACAGCTTCGTGGACACGAACATAAAGGGCACGTTGTATCTTTGCCAGGCGGCCCGGCGAAATGGCGTAAAGCGATTCATCCAGACTTCAACCAGCGAGGTCTACGGCACGGCACAGTATGTGCCGATCGATGAAAAACATCCCTTACAACCGCAGTCGCCTTACAGCGCGACGAAAATCGCGTCTGACTGTATAGCTCTGAGCTTTCATTATTCTTTTGACGTTCCGGTGGTGGTGGCGCGGCCGTTCAATACCTACGGGCCGCGGCAGTCGGCGCGCGCCGTGATTCCCAGTATTATCGTGCAAATTGCTGGCGGAAAATCTGCGATCTCCCTGGGCAACCTCGCGGCCACGCGGGATTTCACGTATGTCGAAGACACGTGCGGCGGGTTCCTGGCGATTGCCGAAATGGAAGGCGGCGAAGGCGAAGTCTTTCATGTCGGCTCAAACCACGAGATTGCCGTTGGCGATCTGGTCAAACTGATCGGCGAGATCATGGGCAAAGACATAACCGTGACCTGCGACCAGCAGAGATTCCGTCCGGAAAAGAGCGAGGTCCAGCGGCTGAAGTGCGACAATTCGAAGCTGCGGAAAGCCTGCGATTTTGCTCCGCGGATTCCTTTGCGCGCGGGTTTAGAGCGCACCGTACGTTGGTTCAGCCAGCCGGAAAATCTGCGCCGGTATAAAGGCAACCTCTACAATGTCTAAGCGCGCGGTGGTTTTGGCGGGGGGCAAGGGCAGCCGGCTTCGTCCATACACGGTTGTACTGCCAAAACCGCTGATGCCTATCGGCGAGTATCCTATTCTCGAAGTAATACTTCGCCAGCTGGCGGGCCAGGGTTTCGATCGCGTTACCCTGGCCGTGAACCATCAAGCGGAGATCGTTCGCGCATTTTGTGGCGACGGATCGAGATGGGGGATCAGCATCGATTACTCTCTCGAAACCGTCCCGCTCAGCACTATCGCTCCGCTGTGTCTGATCAACGACCTGCCAGAAAACTTTTTGCTGATGAATGGCGACGTGCTGACCGACCTGTCCATGCAAAAGTTGTACGAGGAGCACGTCACCCAGAAAAGATTATTCACCATCGCCGCCTCTGAACGCACGAACATCGTCGACTATGGAGTGCTGCATGCCAGCGATAACCAGCTCACAGGATTTGAGGAGAAACCAAAGTTTCAATACCTGGTCAGCATGGGTGTCTACATCTTGAATCGGTCAGTGCTTGATCGCGTGCCGGAGGGACAGAAGTACGGTTTCGACGACCTCATGCTGAACATGCTGGCGCGCAAAGAGTCGGTGCATGTGGAACGCCATTCCGGGTATTGGTTGGATATTGGCCGGGTGGACGACTACATGCGCGCAGTCGAAGAATTTGATGACCGTCGGAAGCAACTCTTGCCGGATGAAAAATGAAATCCTGGTAACTGGGGCGACCGGCTTCCTCGGCCGCCATCTGGTCGCGGCACTGGAATCGCAAGGCCGCGCCGTGCGGCGGCATTCGAGCGCCGACGGCGATATTGCTAATTGCTCGCTGCCCATGGAGGGCGTGAGCCATGTGTTTCATCTGGCGGGAAAGAGTTACGTACCAGAGAGCTGGCAGAATCCACCCGCCTTTTACCACACCAACGTGATGGGCACGGTAAATGTTCTCGAACACTGCCGCCAGAATCATGCCGCGCTTTCCCTGATCAGTTCCTATGTGTACGGTCAGCCGCAACGATTGCCGATTGCGGAGGATCATCCCGTGGCGGCAGCGAATCCATACTCGCATTCGAAGATTCTCGCCGAGGAAGCGGCGCGATTCTATGAGCAGCGCTTCGGAATCCCGGTGTTGATCGTGCGTCCATTCAACATTTATGGTCCGGGACAGCGTCCTCCGTTCCTGATTCCTTCGATCGTGCGGCAGGTACTCGACCCCTCCACGGAAGTTGTGCGCGTGCAAAACCTGCGCCCTAAGCGGGACTATCTTTATGTGGAAGACGCTGTCGCCTTTCTTGTGGCTGCGCTCGCAGCCGGAGCTCACGGCGTGTTCAACATGGGTAGTGGACACTCGGCGAGCGTTGCGGAAGTGGTGCAGCTGGTCAATCATGCTGCTGGACTGAGCAAGCCGGTTGTAAGCGCCGACGAGACCCGCCCAAGCGAAATCATGGATGTGGTCGCTGATACTTCGCGCGCCGCGGCAGAGCTTGACTGGCGGCCGCGCACTTCATTGGCGGATGGAATTGCGGCCGTGATCGCGGCGGAGCGAGCGGCGCGTGGCTAATCAAACCGTGGCTGATCAAAGCGTCGTTGCTCAGAACAAGTTTGATCAAAGCATGTCTGATCAGAGCAGGTCTGATCAGATCCGGTTGCTCTATCTGATCGGTCAATTCCCGGCCATCAATCACAGCTATCTGCTGGCGGAAGTAAGGCAGCTTCGACGTCTTGGCTTCGACGTGTCAGTGGCCTCCGTGAGCCCACCTGATCGGCCTCTGGACAAGCTCACTCCGGAGGAACGCGAAGAGGCCGCTCGCACTTTTTACGTCAAACCGGTGCCAGTGGTGAAGGTCGCTTGGCTGAACCTTAGCGAGTTTCTCCAGCATCCGCTGCGGTACCTGCGCGGTTTGATCTTCGCGCTCGGATTAGGACGCAGCAGCCCCAGGCGGGCGATCTATCATCTGGCATATTTTGCCGAGGCGATTTTAGTGGGCCGGCACATGCGTCAATGCGGCGTCTCTCACGTCCACGCGAATTTTTCAGCCACCGTCGCCTTGATCATTGCGCGAACGTTCCCGGTAACAATGTCGTTTGGAGTATATGGCTTCGGGGAATTGCACAATCCAACAGAATCGCATCTGGCTGAGCTAGTCAAAGGAGCTCGGTTCGTGCGTTCCATCAGCCGTCATGGGCGTGGCCAACTCATGCTTTCGTGCAACCGGAGCGAATGGGCCAAACTGATCTACGTTCCGCTGGGCATTGACCCAAGCGAGTTTGCACCGGGGCCACCGCGAACAGCCTCCTCGCCTCCGCAGATCTTGTGCGTTGGCCGGCTAGCGCCGGAGAAGGGCCAGGCGTTGCTGCTCGAAGCCATCGCGGCCTTGAGAGCGGAAGGTCAGCCCGTTCACTTGCGACTGGTGGGGGATGGCCCTGATCGTAAGTGGCTTGAGGGCCGTGCCAGCGAACTTGGAATTGCATCCGACGTGGAATTCGCTGGCTGGGTCGATCAGCCTCGTCTCATGGCGTTCTATGCCGAGACAGATCTATTCGTGCTGCCCAGCCTGGCAGAAGGCATTCCGATGGTTCTGATGGAAGCCATGGCCATGCAGATACCTTGTGTGGCTCCCTGCATCACAGGCATTCCCGAGTTGATCGAGCATGGGGTCGACGGAATGCTGTTCAGCGTGGCCGACGTGGAAGATCTGAGCGAGAAGATCCGCGATCTTTTGCAGTCGCCCGAACTTTGCACGCGGATTGGAAAGCAGGCGCGGGCTCGCGTCCTGCGCGATTACGACATGGCGCGGAACACAGAGCGTTTTGCCTCGGTGCTGGTCGAGAGACTGGGCGCGAGGTGAGTTGTCAGTCGAAGGGTCATGCGTGGCCCAAGAACATTTCTCTGTTCGGCGCGTGTTTCTGCGATATGGGAAATAGCACTAAATGAAACCCGAAGGAGTTTTGTACCCGATTCGGACCTTCGCGTCATGAGTAAGTAATGAGTAAGAAAAAGCGGAATCGGTCGAGGCAAGATTCAGCGGCCACGAAAAAAACGGCGGCCGAACTTGCGCGCGAAGCCAGTTATACCGAGGCTGCGAACCAGGTTGACCGTCATCTCCCAGTTCTGTTCTTAGTCTTGGGACTGGCGACCGGGCTACTCTACGCCTTCGTGCTGCCGCCGTTGCAGGTTCCCGACGAGATGTCACATTTCGCGCGCCTGTATTCAGTCTCGCGCGGGGCCTGCATTGCCTCTCCTGAAGTCGACATTCCCGACAGCTTCGCGCAGTTGCAGAGCCTGTTTCCAACCCATCTGGAAAGACATCGGAAAATTTCGATTGCCGATCTACGGTCCGCACTGAAGATGCCGTACAACGATTCCGTCATGGCGGGAAACGCCCGGCAACGATCCCTGAGCGGATTCATCGACCAGAACCTCTACTGTTGTATTCCGTATCTGCCCGCAGCGGTGGTTCTGAACGCGGGGCGCCACTTGGGCTTGTCGCCGCTGGGCTTGATGTACCTGAGCCGGTTAAGCAACCTGGCCGTCTATCTCGCGCTGACGTTCTTGGCTTTGCGCCTGCTTCCCGACTTCCGGTGGGTTCTCTTTTGCATCGCATTGATGCCGATGACGATGCACCAGGCTGCCTCGGTCTCAGCCGATTCCACAGGCTTCGCATTGACCTTTCTGCTTTGCGCTTACGTGTTCCGGTTGGCGTTCGCCAAGCAACCAGAGACGATGGGTGCGCGCCAATATGCCGTGCTGGGGATGCTGATTCTTCTGGTCGCGCTAAGCAGAAGTTTGCTTGCGGTGATTGCTCTGCCCCTTGTGATTCCGGCCGCGCGTTTCCGCTCGCCGCGGAATCGCTGGTTGGCGATCGCGGGGTATGCGCTCCTGGCGGTTCTGTGCCTGGGTTTTTGGCAGCGAGTGAACCAACCCAATTTCGAGCGCATGGCTGAGGAAAGGATGATGCGGCCGAGACTACGACTGCCGCTAGTGGACGTTCACGAAAATATGCGGTTCCTCTATGAACACCCCGTGGAAACCGCTTCGATTTTCGTTCGTACCGTCACGGATGTCGACTATGTCGTTGACACCTCGACAGAGATGGTGGGGAAGTTGGGATGGCTTGCCATACCGCTGCCCGGTTGGCTCGTATGCCTGTACTTGGGTCTGCTGGTCGCGGCGGCCGCTACACAGACCCGCGGCACAAATCTTACGTGGCTCGCGCGAGGACTACTGTTCTTGTTCGTCGCGGCGGCCGCCGCCAATATCCTGGCCGCGGGATTCGTCCTCGAAACCCCGAAAGCCTATCTCGATGTTCCCGAATATCGGGAGCGGTTCACGGCATACAGTCAGGGACGGTATTGGATTCCGCTGGCGTTTCCGGCCCTGATCTTACTCTCTAACACCAAGCTCTCGAATATCAAGGCCCGGCTCAATCCACGCGTCTTTGCCGGGATCGCCGTCAGCATCATCTTGATCGCCACTGGCGTGGCGATTGCGGCAATCCGGGCTACTTACTACAACTAGATTCGTTAGCCTTCGGCTTCGACAAGCTCTGGGAGAAACTCGCGCCAGCAGAAAAAACGCAGCACTGGTGGAGGACACGCGGATCGATCCGTGTCTTCCACAGTGCTGCGTCTGACCCATGCGGATATGGTTCAGGAGGAAACCATCGGCGAACGTTTGCCGGGTTAGTGCCCAGCCCAGCTGACATGCGCCTTAACTTGACCGCAAAACGCAGGCCTCACCGACATCCAAAACGCGAACACCCCAGCGCAAAAGCCGGGTCGTCACGCCTGTCATGCCGAAGTCTCGCCCACTTCAATGAGGATTCAGCTCGCAGGGTTACTGGGCCCTGAGCTTGCGCCTCACCGTCAGGCCCAAACCCAGCAGTCCGGTTCCCATCAGAGCCAACGAACTGGGTTCAGGAGTCGTGACTGCTGTCGTGCCGCCTTCGTCGGTAATCTTGCCGCCCGTGAAGTTACCGCAACCTTTGCATACCGCGGCACCTGTAAACTTGAACAACAGTTGAGTTGTTTCGCCAACAGAAATCTTGGTACCGTTCACCCAAGTTCCGGTGATTGGCCCGGTCAGGTCATAGGTACAAGTTTCGTGCGCGGCGGCACCACTGCAACTGTTCAAGATCCAGGAAACCGGGCCCGAGAATTGCCCAGTGAATATCGTTCCACTGAAGCCGTTCCAGAATCCGTTGATCGTGAAACTGTTTGCGGGGCCAGCGGCAAATGAACCGGCTGAGGCTCCCATCATCGTGCCATAGAGTGTTCCACTGAACGCTCCGGTTTGGAACGACATAGTCGCCCCGGCCACCTGGGTAAAGATCCCAATTGAAGTTACTTCGGAACCCGACAGGCTAAATATATTACTGGGCCCAGACGTACTTGCATTGCCGTCGGTGTTGACAGTGACGATGACATCGTTAGCGTGGGCCATAAGGGGCACAAACATGGCTAACACGGCAGCCACCAAAATGCGTTGAACCACAAGAGTTCGGGCGCGACTTTTTCCTGCCATTAGACTTCCCTCCTAGTACTGCACTTTGCGGGATAGGGCAAGTCCTGTAATCCCCCAAACAGGGTATTTTGATCCGGTATGGGGAAATCGATATGCGAGACCGGAAGACTGCAAAACCCGAGAGCAGACTCGCATCCGTGATGTTCGAGTGCGAGCTTCGAGTGATGTTGGCAAATTTCTAGTGAAGACATCCATTCGTTCATATTGGCTTAACAAGGGCGTAACAATGGAAAGGTATTCTGTCGCCGCGTGGCGCTGTTTATGGCGTAATCGACTCACATGGAACATCCAAGGGGCAGCGGAGCATGGGAGCATGTCTTAACGGTGCGTTGCCCCTACTGTGCGGAAGGCAAGGACTTCCGCGCCATGGTCGGACTGACCGGCGGCGACGACGGAACTTTTTTCTGCAGCAGGTGCCACCATTTGGCTCGTTCCAGTGACCCGGCCTTCAAGTGCCTGTGCCCGAATTGCCGCAAACTCAATCGTGCCGAGAGTTGGAGCGCCTGACGCACGCAGGCAGTCATACGTCAGCCTGCGGCTGAGCACGGAGTATTCATCAAATTTTAATCATTCGTTAACAAGCAGCCAGCCAGCGCGATGCAATAATGTTCGCTTTGCACTTTACAATCCTTACAATCCAAGGTGTGCTGCGAGATAGGGCGCAGGACTTGCCGTCGGCACATTCCTCGCGGTACAGGCCACGGGCCACCGTTTGATAGGGGCGTTGTTTTCATGAAGCGAAGCTTTCTGCTTTTTCCGCTGGTGGCGCTGGCCATCGCACTCGTGAGTTGTTCCAGCGGAGGGTCGAGTTCTTCTTCTTCCGCACCCGTGCCTAATATTTCGGGTTCATGGGAATTGATTGCTGCCTCGAGTTTAAATCCCGGATACTCCACTGGCATCGAAGTGGCCCTGCAGGAAGGCCAAGTTTTCGTCAACGGGATCTACCAGGAGAACGGACAGATTTCTGCCTCCGGCCAACAGATCAGCTTCGTCGGCTTTACCCCGACCGGAGGAATCGTCTTCGGCGGTAATTGCGCGGTCGCGACAGACGATTCGGGAAACAGTCTGAGCGGGAGCATTTCCGGGGTGGGCGGTTCCATGAATTTCTCCTACACTGAAAACGGCAACGTATTCAATGTCAGCGCCGTTCTGGACCCTAGCGGTCAAACCATCGACAGCGGTACCTATACCGAACAGACGGCACCGGCAGGTCAGTCGAATGGTGCTTGCAACGGCAGTAGTGACTCTACATTAATCGACGCGGGATCCATCACGGGCGCGACTGTTTCTAAATTCTCCGGAGTGTACGCTGGGCAAATATGTGAGCCCCTCGATACTGCGTGCACCAACTCGAAAGACACTGCGACAGCCACGCTAAGCCAGAGTGGCACCACCCTGACGGTTGAGTTAACTTTGGCTGGCGCCGACAATACTTCGTTTACCCTGACTGGCCCGGTTACCGGGAATTCATTTTCTGTTCAGGGACCATTCCAGGGGCAGCCGGTTACCTACTACGGCTACTACGAGCTAGCTCAGAAAAACGTTAATAGCATCTACCTCGTCAACGCGACTACTTCTGCCCAGTCGCCGACGTATGCCGGTACGCTCGCGGTTCAGTAGACGCCTCGGCTTGGACTTCGACCGACTCACCTCGACTGTAGAATTACCCAACTTCAACCCAGCAGGTCAGGAGTACCGATGGCGAAGACGCGACAGCGCCACAGCCGTGCCTCCGGCGGTTCCGGAGCAGGAGTGCCGGTCGCCGCAGTTGCTTCGAGCCCGTGGTGGAAAAGCAACTGGACTCTCAGTCTCGGACTCGTCGCACTCACGCTGGCGCTTTATGGCCAAGTAATCGGCCACCCTTTCATCGACTACGACGACAACGCGTACGTCACCGAAAATTCGCACGTGCAAGCTGGCTTGACCTGGCAAACTCTGGAGTGGTCGTTCACTTCAACCGAAGATGCGAACTGGCATCCGCTCACCTGGCTGTCGCATGCTTTCGACTGCCAGATCTTCGGTCTCCACGCCGGCGGCCATCATCTGACGAGTCTGCTGCTTCACACCATCAACGTCGTCTTGCTCTTTCTCCTGCTGCGGCGCGCCACCGCAGAGCCCATGCTCAGCTTTGTCGTGGCCGCTCTGTTTGCCATTCATCCCTTCAACGTGGAGTCGGTAGCCTGGATCGCCGAGCGCAAGAATGTCCTGAGCACAATGTTTTTTCTTGTGACTCTGGGGGCGTATGGGTGGTATGCGCGAAGTCCTAACTGGAAGAGGTACCTGGTTGTGGCGTTGGTTTTCGCTTGCGGCCTGGCCTCAAAGCCGATGCTGGTCACGCTCCCGTGCGTGCTGTTGTTGCTCGACTACTGGCCTTTGCAACGCATAAAGAATTGGGTGCCCGTCTCCGTTAGCTTTCCCGTTCCGCAGGCGCCAGCTTCGCGCCTGCTTCTCGAAAAACTTCCTTTGCTTCTATTGTCGGCCGGGAGCGCGACGGTCACCCTTCTGGTGCAGAGCGCTGGCGGAGCCGTTCAATCGGTTCAGGCGTTCCCTCTTGGCGTCCGCGTTGAAACTGCGCTCAGCGGCTATGCTCTTTACCTGCTGAAAACCGTTTGGCCATTTTCTTTTGGAATCTATTATCCCGATCCCTTCGATCCTTTTCTGAACCAACAGCCGACAGCCGCCGATCATCTCCTAGTCACGCTGGGAGCGGCGCTGCTCGTTACCGTGAGCGTGGCTGCGTGGCGATATCGCCAACAACGCCCGTACCTTCTCGTGGGCTGGCTCTGGTACTTGGGTACGCTCGTTCCGGTAATCGGATTAGTGAAGGCTGGAGCGCAGGTTATCGCCGACCGTTACGCTTATGTGCCACTGATCGGTATTTTTGTAGCCGTGGTCTGGGGCTTGTCGGATTTGGGTCGCGCCTGGAACAACATCCCGCGCTGGCGTTTCGCGGCAACCACTGTTGCCTTGGCCGCCCTCTTCACCCTCGCCTTCGTGCAAGTGCAGTACTGGCGCAGTACGATGGATCTCTTTTCTCACACACTGGCCGTCACGAAGAATAACTATATTGCCAATGACAAGATCGCTGTGCTGCTTTTCCGGGAGAAAAATCCTGAGTCGCTTCGCTACTACGAGGCTGCGGCTCAAATCGCGCCGCTCGACCCCATGAGTCACGAGGCCGTCGCTGGCATGCTGGATGAAGCAGGACGTTATCAGGAAGCGATTCAGGCATACGACGTCGTACTCCGCGGCTCGACCGACGCTGAGACTCTCGGTTTGGCGCATTGCAATCTCGGCGTCATTTACGCCCGCCTGGGAGACTACGATCAGGCGCGCGCGCACGCGCAAGAGGCGAAAAGACTCGCTCCCGAGAGAGTCGACGCCGAGATCAGCGGCCTGACCGGGGTCTATGCTCAGAATCCGACGCCCGGGGGCTACGTCAAATTGAGTCTCCTGCTCGACGAACAGGGCCGGCTTGAGGAAGCCCGCGCCGCCTGCCGCAAGGCCGCTGCCTTGGCACCCAGCTCGCCCGAAGTGCTGAGAGTGCTCGATCATCTCAATCGCGAATAGGCCTATGCGCCCATTTTTTCACGCTGCCGTAACACGATTAGAATAAGCTCCATGTTTCATGCATTTGCCGCGCCAGATGCCATCCACTAGGACGATTCTCGCTGCGCAGCTCAGGAGCTTACCGCGGTGAGTCTATCCAAGATTTCTTTTCTTGCGGGTTTTGTTGCGATCGTTACGTGCCTGCACGCAACGTCGATCGTAGTTCTGCGAAGCCCGCACGGCACAAAGATCGTGGTGGCAGCGGACAGTGAATTCAGCATCGACTCAGCCGCGCCCATCAACGGCTGCAAGATCGTGCAGATCGAAAGAAACTACTGGACGGCGATTTCTGGGTTGGCATCTGAGCCGGGGACAGGGTTCGATTCCTACAAGATTGCGTTGCAGGCCTCATCCCGTCACAGGAATAACCTCGACGACCTTGCCTCCGAAATTCGGGATGAGACTATTGCCGGCCTTCCCTCGGCGCTGAAACACCGACGGAAAGCGATTGGCAAGCAGGCGTTCTGGCGCGAGTACAAAGATGGCTTCGACGCCCACGAAGAGGCTCTCTGGGGGACGGAAAACGGAGTTCTGCGCCTGATCTATATTCAATTCATCCTGCACCGCGGCATGTTTGGCAAGCTCCAGGTGTCCGCTACCGTACGCAAGTGCCCCGGCGACGCTTGCGAAGACCCGGCAGCGGGGTTCGCAGCTTTCCTGGGGCACCACAAAGTGATTGACAAATTCAAGGCCGACAATCCTGACTGGCCAAAGCACCAAAAATTAGAAACTCTGGCCAGGCAGTTTGTGCAAATGGAAATCGACGGCGAGCCTGACTGTCATTGTTCGTTACCGGTGAATGTATTGAGCATGGACAAGTTCGGTTCTGCCGGTTGGGTTGGGCAGAGGGGACTTTCATGCCAATTGCCGCAGTAAAGTAAGAGGACCCCCGTCCGGCCGCTCTGGCCGCAGGTTACAGCCAGGTTAAAATGTGCCAGCGCGTGGGCCGGACGAGCGATTTTTCGGTAAGATAAATTGCTGTTGCCATCAGCTTCGCTTCCTGAGCACAGCTTCCTGGATATAGCTTCCCGGACACGGCTTCTAGACATGGCCTCCTGAATATGCCACGCAATCCTAGCGCCCAGCGGTCGCGCTCGGCCGTACGAGAAGTCTCTAGCGGCAGGAAACAGGGTCCCAAGCCTGTTGACCGTCAGAGCATCTCGTCCTCGAGCCCGGTGCCGAGTTCGCCGAAGAGCAAAGCAACGACCCCGGTGAAGAGTCCGACGGCGAGCCCATCGAGAAAATGGACCATTGGATTATGCCTTCTCTTGGCGGTGTTAACGGTGGGCGTGTACAGCGCCGTCGGCCATCACCCTTTCGTTGACTATGATGACCAGGAATACGTCATCAACAACGCCCATGTAAAAGCCGGTTTGACCTGGGACACGTTCACTTGGGCGCTCACTGCCACCGAGGCCAGCAACTGGCATCCAGTCACATGGCTTTCGCATGCGCTCGATTGCGAACTCTATGACCTGAACGCTTCAGGCCATCACTGGACCAACCTGCTGATTCACGTGGTCAATGTGATCCTCCTGTTTCTTCTGCTCCAACGGGTAACGCGGGAAACATGGAGGAGTCTGTTCGTGGCCGCGCTGTTCGCCCTGCATCCGCTGAATGTGGAGTCTGTCGCATGGATCGCTGAGCGCAAGAATGTACTGAGCACAATGTTTTTTCTGCTGGCTTTAGGCGCCTACGGCTGGTACGCGCAGAAGCCGAATATCCGCCGCTATGGCGTGCTGGTCGTGCTCTTTGTGTTGGGGCTGGCTTCCAAGCCGATGGTCATCACTCTGCCATTCGTGCTCATGCTGATGGACTACTGGCCGCTGCAGCGAATTGAATCCTGGATCGCCCCCTCCGACGCCTTCCCTGTTCCGCAGGCACGCTTTTCGGATCTGCTGCAAGAAAAAATTCCATTGCTGGCGCTCTCGCTGGCAAGCGCAATCATCACCGTCGTGGCGCAAACTGCAAGCGTCGTTCCCACCGCAGCTTTGCCCTTCGCAGTTCGTCTGGAAACTGCGCTGTATTCCTACGGCTTATATGTTTGGAAAATGTTCTGGCCCGCACGACTGGCGCTCATCTATCCGCATCCCGGCCGAACACTCGCGTGGTGGTACCCAGTGCTCGGCACGCTGATGATGATTGGAGTCAGCCTGATCGCTTGGCAACAGCGGTCTAAGCGGCCCTACGTGGCGGTGGGCTGGTTGTGGTACGTGGGAACAGCCGTGCCCATCATTGGAATCATGCAGGTCGGACTGCAAGTGGTTGCCGACCGGTATGCCTACGTCACTTTGATTGGATTGTTTGTGATTGTCGCCTGGACCCTGATTCCTTCCGCGAAAGAAATTAGTCAGTCTCTGGGCCAGTCTCTTATGATCCCTGCGGCCGCAGCCGTGGTTGTGTTGGCTGCGTTAAGTTTTGTGACTTGGCGGCAGGTCGGATATTGGCGAAGCACCATCGATTTGTGGGAACACGCATTGCAAGTGACCACGGACAACACAATCGCCGAAAATTTTCTCGCCAACAACTTGTTTTTAGCCGGACGCTACCAGGAAGGAATGAGCCACTTGCGCAATTATGCGCGGTTGGAACCGCTGGATCCGACGGCGCACGCGCGCGTGGCGGCAGATCTTCAGGATCACGGACAACTGCCCGAAGCCGTCAAGGAGTATGGGACAGCCATTCGAGCCAGGGCCGTACTGAGCCAATATGGACCGCCCGGCATGGGCCTCGACTCGCTGGCCATCACCTATGCCAATCTGGGCTTGGTCTATGCTCAGTTGGGAGACGCAGCGAAAGCCCGGGAAAACGCAAAGAATGCAGTCGAAACGGATTCTGCTGCGGTCTCAAAAATGATCGCCCGGCTGACGCAAGCCGTCAACGCACGTCCTTCGGCGCAGGGCTATTTAAGGCTCGGCCTGCTGAACGAAGAAGTTGGAGAGGCGGCGAAAGCGCAAGAATCGTTCACACAGGCCCGACGGCTTGATCCCAATGTGGTGGTGCCTCCAGCTCTCGATTCCCCGGGAAAAACCCCGTAGGGAGCGCAGGTTTCGAAAAGTCAATCATGCCCGCAAAAGCTAAACCTAAGAAATCACTCGCAACGCGTCAGCCTCAGGTGGCTGCGAAAACGAGCGTGGTGAAAACCAGCCCGGTGACCCAGTCCGTACCTCCCGCGGAGGCCTTAGCCAGCCCCAAACGTATTTTTGCGCTTTGCCTTCTTCTGGCGACGATGGTCTTCGCGGTTTATTTCCGTGCGATTCAGAATCCCTTTGTAAATTATGACGATCAGGGTTACGTGGTTGAAAACCTGCACGTTCAGCAAGGCCTCAATCTAACCACTCTGCGCTGGGCGCTTATCTCCACCGAGGCCGACAACTGGCATCCGCTCACCTGGCTTTCCCACGCGCTCGATTGCCAGCTCTTCGGCTTGAACCCCGCTGGGCATCATTCCACGAGTATTGTGCTGCACGCGCTGAATTCCATCCTGTTATTTCTGCTGCTGGCGGGAGCCACGAAAAAGACGGGACGAAGTTTTCTGGTCGCCGCGCTTTTTGCGCTTCATCCCATCAACGTGGAAAGCGTGGCTTGGGTTGCAGAGCGAAAGAATGTGCTGTCGATGTTTTTCTTTCTGCTGACTCTCGGCGCCTACGGCTGGTACGCGAGACGTCCCAGTATTTTGCGCTACCTGGCGGTAGCCGGGCTTTTTGTGTTAGGCCTGTCTGCTAAGCCCATGATCGTGACCCTGCCTTTCGTCTTGTTACTGCTGGATTTTTGGCCACTCCAGCGCGTGCTGCCCTTGCCCGCATCTGCGGATTTCCCGGTGTCGCAGGCTTCATTCTGGCGTCTGGCCTTGGAGAAATTGCCGCTATTGGCCTTATCTCTCGCCAGTAGCTGGATTACGCTGATCGCGCAACGCGGAGCCATGGTGAGCACCGTCAATTTGCCTTTCGGCGCCCGCCTGCTGAATGCGGTGTATTCCTATTCGTCGTACATCCTGAAGGCATTCTGGCCGACTCATCTGGCTTCGTTTTATCCGCAGGAAGGAATTCGTCTGACGGGTTGGCAAATCCAGTCGAGCATATTGCTGCTGGTTGGCATCTCCTACTTGGTTTGGCGCAATCGCGCCCGTTTGTATTTGCCAGTCGGGTGGTTCTGGTTTCTCGGCACGTTGATACCGGTCATCGGGCTGGTGCAGGTTGGCGACCAGGGGATGGCGGATCGCTACGCCTATCTCCCGCTGATTGGAATCTTCTGGATCGCAGTCTGGGGACTCGCGGACCTCGCTAAGACCCGCAACCTCAATGCTCGCGTTTGCACGGCCGTGGCCGCGTTGGTTCTCGCCGTGCTGTCTTTCGCAACCTGGCGGCAGATCGGATTCTGGCGGAGCAGCTACGACCTGTGGTCGCACGCGCTGCAGGTCACGAAAGATAACTTCGTCGCCGAGGACTACGTGGGAACGTCTCTGCTGTTGAATAATTACGAGGCTACGGGCCAGCGCTCATCGCCCGAAGCACTGGTTCATTTCCAGAATGCAGAGCGCATCAACCCTTTCGATCCCATAAGCCATTTGAACGTGGGCGCGGATTTTCATGAGCATGGCCAGCTTCATGAAGCTGCTACGGAATACGAAACCGTCCTCAATCTGACTCGAGACCCGCACCTGCTGTCGAAGAGTTTGGTGAACCTGGGTGCGATCAACCGGCAATTGGGAAACTACTCGGCGGCGCGACAGTACTACACTCGAGCCCTGCAGGTGGAACCCGGGAACCAGGCCGTTTTTATGAGCCTGGGCAGACTGCGTATGGATGAGAAGATTCAGGAACTCAGCGCGTCTGCTGCCCGTCGTCCTTCACCGAGTGCGTATTTTCAACTGGGGCAACTTCAACAAGCAGCCGGCTATACCCCGGAGGCTCGCGTTTCGTTTGAAGCTGCGTTGAAGCTGGATCCCAAATTCGCCGACGCACAAGCTGCACTGAATGACTTAAGCCCCGCCACGAATCGGTAGAGCCCGACTGCAACGTCTGGTCGCGGAGAGAGCGGCGGGCAGCGGCAAGGAACTCCACTACTGCTGCTGTGACGGCGGACTCGGAGAGCTTGGTGCTCCAAAGGGTTGGCTTCCGTTGGTCTGAGATCCTGAGTTCTGAAATCCTTGGTTCTGAAATCCTTGGCTCTGAGACCCTGGGTTCATCGCTCCGGGGTTCTGGGCCCCCGGAATACCCGGTTGCGTCTGCATCGCACCGCCGGTCATGCTTAAAGAAGTTGGCCCCTTAATCTCGTAGCCGAGATCGTAGCGGGGATCATAGAAAAATAACCACTCGTTGTAATGCTTCTTGTGATCGAATTCGCGAATACTCTTCGCCTTGCTCGTGCTGGCCACACCGAAGATCAACAATCCAGGCTGCTGGCCTGCATCGAATGCGGAGCCACTGGCGGAAGCCAGACCAGTGGGAGACGAACCATTGAGAAACGAACCAGTCGAGAATGAACCAGTAGAAGATGAACCAGCGAAGCCCGAACCGGCGGAAGCCGCGCCTGAATTGCCGACGCTTGGCGGCTGAACCGGCGCCGCTGGATTGGCTGAGTTCGAGTCGGCGGTGCCTCCGGCAGTCCCGTCCCCGTTAGAACCTGCCCCACCGGCTTGAGCGTCGGATGAGTTGAGATTCGGGGTGGTCTGCCCCGGAACCGGAATGTCCGACATATGGAGCAGCTTGAAGTCCTTCCCGGTAATCGGATCTTTGTAGAGCTTGCGAATGAAACGCAGACCGTTGGTGTTGCGCAGCTCTTCAAGCTGGCGCGGATAGCGCCCGGTTTTCTTGGAAAAGGCTCGGATGGCCCGCGTGTATTGGACACCCCGGTGAACTAATTCCTCGTCCCGGTCACGCTTGATCTCGAACGCGATGGTAGGCGCGATGATCGCGAAACCAATGATCAGCATCGCCATGGTCAAAAGCAGCATGAGCATGATGTACCCTGCCTGCTGGCGCAGTCTCTGCTCAGAGCTTCGCATGCGTCGAGGCTGAGGTGTGTTGGTCATTTCCGAATCTGCCTGAATCCGTGTTCTCAAAAACTATATTTCAAACCTAACTGAATGGTCCGCGGACGGTGGGCATCGATCGGGCGCAGGAAAGCGCTCCCAGTCGTGCAGTCGATGTACTCCGGTTGGGGGTTCACCGACCCCGGTAAAACGGTGTAGCCTCCGGCTGCGGTGTAAGGGAGACTGCCCGTCCCGCCGCCGTAACAATTGATCGTATTGTTGGCAGCATTGCCGATGTTCGGATTGAAGATGCGGAATTGCGTATGGTTGAAAATGTTGAAGGCTTCGAGGCGAAATTCCAGATTGCTGCCTTCCGTAACCTTGAAGTTCTTCAGCAAGGACGCGTCGAAGTTGATTCGGTGCGGATTATTCAGGAAATTGCGGCCGGCGTCTCCGAAGGTAAGTCCTTGCGGGGCGGCAAAAGCAGCCGGGTTAAACAAAAGTGGACCGATGCTGCGCGGATTGAACTTGGTGACGCCCACGGGAAACGCTGCCTTCGGGTCTCCCACAACGTCGGGGTAAGATCCCGACCCCGCCCCATTGGCAACCCCGGCATTGTCTTGTACCGAGATTCCAGTGGTACTGCCGCCGTTAATGACACTGAACGGAGTGCCGGACTGGAAAAGCGTGATTCCAGAAATCTGCCAATCGTTAAACAGTACGCGCAAGATCTTCGGACCATCCTGTGGCCCTTGAGGCTGTGCGTCTGCCGCCGGCTCGCGGTAGAACCAGCGCTCAAAGTCACTCGCAAGTTTCGGCAGGCTGTAGATGTAGTTGAAGTTGAACAGATGCCGTTGGTCGAAATTGGAGCTGGCCCAGCTGGATTTGATGTTGGCCGAGTTCACAAAATTCGCATCGGACCGATCCGAGGAATCGTCCAGCGAGTGGCTGTACGTATAAGACACACCAATCGTCACTGGCCCGCGGGTGCGTCGCAACGTGGCCTGCAGGGCGTGGTACTGCGAATCCGCGATATCGCGCAAGGCGAGGACTCTATGGAAACCAAAATAAGGGCGGAGGAGGTCGGGATTCGGTATCGCTAAGTTGGGCTGCCCGGAGATCGGGTCTCTGGTTGCGAAACAGGCGGCGGCAAGATTAGCGAACGCAGGCTGCGAAGCAGTTACCGCGATGCCATTGATCGTGAAGGCGTTCGGGGTAGGGTCGCCGTACGTCTTGCAGTCTCCGCCAACCGTGATGGGCTGACCTGAGTTGAATGGGTTGCCATTGGGGAAGATGCCGGTATCGATCCCAGTCGGCGGAGGCGCCAACTGGTTCATTTGCAGTTCCGCACTCAGGTGCGTCCCTTTGCTGCCGACATAGGCCACTGTGCCCACCATGTCTGCGGGCAACTGGCGCTGTACGCTTAGGCTCCATTGCTGGACGTAAGGCCAAGTGGTCTGGGTTGGAATCGACGTGACGTCGAGCGGGAAGGCCACTTGAGTGTTTGGAGAACAATAGGCGCAGAAACCGACGCTCTGGTAGTTAAACGGAAGAGGAGCGGTCATAGTCAGCACGGGCGGCGAACTACCCTCCAACGAGCCGGTGTTGGCTTCCTTGGCAGTTCCGTGCTCGAAAAATATCCCGTATCCGCCGCGAATGGAAGTCTTCCCGTCTCCCTGTGGGTCCCAGGCAAATCCGACGCGCGGCGATGGGTTAAATATGTGGTTGGTCATGCAGCTGGCTGGAACCCCGTTCTTGCCGCATTGCACTAAACCATTTTCCAAAACTGCAGCCAGCGCAGGACTAATATTGCTCGGATTATTCGCGTCAAACGGCATCGCTTTACAAGCTCCGTACTTCGCACAGTTGCCGACGGCGGATTCGAAAAAGCCTCCGTTAAGCCCGGGTACCAGATATGGCGCCAGGGTTGCAGTCGCCGCAACCGAGGGCTGAAAGTCGCTGGCGACCCAGTTCCAGGCGTTCAGATTTTTTTCGTGGTAGTTCCAGAAGAGACTCATGCGCAAACCCAAATTCAAGGTCAATCGGCGGCTTATGCGCCAATCGTCCTGAAGGTAAGGTTCGGCGATCCAGTAGTCGTTGTAATACCTGAGCTGGGCGCTATCCTGCTGATAGCTCTTGATCAGATTGAAAGAACAACTCGTTGAAGTGTTACAAGGCGACTGTGAGCCGGGTCCGGCTAAGAAATCGGCAAACACATTCCCCGAGGTGACGTTGTTTTGGTTGCTGTAAGTGAAGATGCCCTGCAGGTCCCCGGTGGCCGCTCCGATGGCGCCATTGGTCTCATTGCGTTGCGCATCCGTCACCTGAATCCCAACCTGCACCGTGTGCTGGCCCCACGCTTTGCTCAGATTGTCCGCCAAACCGTAAGTCGGGCTGGTGTGATCCCAGGGTGGGTACGAAGCGTCCACGGCGAAGCCATTGCCGCCATAAGCCTGATTGGTACCAGCAATGACTAGCCCCGGCGGCTTGCCACCAGCCCCATTATTGAACAGATAGTTCATGCAAACCGAGCTCGTCGCACTACTACACTGCGGAATGGGCGGGAGCGTCACTCCCGAAAGCGGCTGGTCGCGCAAAGTAATGTGGGAGTCGACGTAACCGATCACGAATTCATTCAACAATGAACTCGAAATGGTATCGGTCAGGCGCACGATCATGCTGGTGCCGGGGCCGTTGAGCCGGTTCTGCACTGTGGGGAAACTGTTTTGCACGTATCCCCACTCCGGCGTGGCCACCGTGGTGTCCCACGAATCGTGTATGTAGCGAAACGAGAGCCGGAGACTCTGCGTAAAGTTGTGGTCGATGCGCGCCAATTCCTCGCGCCAGTACGTAGACGGTGAGATCACGGCGTCATAACAGGGGGTGTTGAGTTGACCCGACGGACCTATCGTTCCGGCTAAGCTTGAGTTGCACCCAATCGAGGAATTGGGCAGCGGAATCATCCCGGATTGCAAAAGTGTAGCCGAGGTAGGATTGATGGGAATCAGATTGTTGGCGAAAGGCACGGGGGTGAATCCAGAGCCGGTCTGAACACCCGACGCGATCGGGCAGTCGGGATACAGAGTCAGGTCGATGGTCGTGCTTCCCACCACAGGACACACGTCGCTGAAGTCTGCGCAGCTATTAGCTCCGGCATTCGCCCCGGTGGTGTAGGGTCCCCCCGGGCAGGTCACGCCAATGCCGCGCTCGGCTGCGCCGGGCACGGCCTGGTTGAACTCCTGAGGAGTCTTCTCCAGGCGAAACTCTTCCGACCAGAAGAAATACGTCTTATCCTTTTTCGAGTTAAACACGCCCGGAATGTACAAAGGCCCGCCCAAAGTCCCGCCGAAATCCTGCCGGCGGTACAGCGGAGCCTTGGTCGTCTCGTCAAAATAGTTCCGCGCGTTGAAGAATTCGTTGCGAATAAAATCGTAGAGTCCGCCGTGATAATCTTTCGCCCCCGACTTCGTTGTGACGAGAACTGTACCTGAAGCGCTCTTGCCGTACATAGCCCCGTAGTTCGAAGTCAGCACCTTCACTTCCGAAATCGCATCCAGGCTGGGATACACCATCAACGTGCTTTCGGCGCCGTTGAGGCCGGCGTTTAAAACGTCGCTGCCATCCACATCGAAGCTGTTGTATTCGACGCGGCCGCCATTGACGCTGTACTTCACGCTGCCCTTCACACCCACCAAGGCTTCGTCTTGCCCGGTCTGGTTGCTCACGCCCGGCGCCAGTGCGATCAACTGGGTGAAGTTGCGGCCGTTCAACCCGGTCTTCTGGACTTCCTGCTCGGTGATCGTGCCTTCAATGTGGGATTCTGAAGTCTTCACCTCGGCGGTGTTGTTGCCTTCGACGTTCACCGTTTCAACTTTACTGGGCGGAGTGAGGGTGGCATCGACCTCAAGAGCTTGATCGGCGGCCAGAGTAATATCGGCCTCAAACGGGGCAAAGCCCGGGCCCGGAGCCTCAACCTTCAGGTGATAATTCCCCGGCGCCAGTCCGCTAAGCACGTATCGGCCTTGCGCATTCACGGGCACCGCGATTGGGTTTGAGCCCGTAACAGAAGCCGACGCCGTACCGCCCTGAATCACTGCCCCGGTTTGGTCAGTGACGATGCCGTACAGTGCCGATCGGCCGCGCTCGGGTTTAACCGAGAAGTTCTGAGGCGCAACCACCGTCTGCGGAGAAGCGGCGGGAGCAGCCACGGGAGCCTGCTCCTGTTCCGGAGTCGTACGGGCCGGAGCCGCACCAGTCGGATTCTCCGCAGGAGAGGCGGGCACAGGCGCGGTGGACACAGGCTCGACTGGCCGGGGTGTTGCCATCATGACCGCATCGGCCTCGGTGTCTGTTCCGGCCGCCACTGTGACCTTGACCTCAAAAGGATCGAAACCGGGAGCGGTAATCGTGACCGAGAAGACTCCAGGTGTAAGGCCGGTCAGCCGGTACTGCCCGCGCTCGTTCGTCGAAGCCTCGCCGCTGGCTCCTTGCGCGACGACCCTGGCATTGGCGAGGGGCGCACCCGAGAGAGAAATCACCGTTCCGTGGATCGACGCTGTTTTCCCCTCAGCTTGTGGCGTCGGGGCGGATGCTGCACTGGCGGTACCCAGGGTGGAAACCGCTATCAGGAACACCCCAAACGTTAATGATCTGAGCGAAATCACAGCTGATCCTCCAAGGAAATGGGGAAAGTCAAGGCACACAACTGTTCTGACGTGGTGGTGGCCACCCTGAGAATGAACCGCAAGGGTAGCTACGCATTGTTACAGGACGATGAAGAAAGGGTTAATTCCTCGTGACAAGCTGGCGAAGCAGCAGCCAACAAAACGGTGCGATCGGCGTCTTCGACCACCTTCAAAAATCCGATGATACGTGCCCGTTGCCTCCCTATTCTGAATTCTGACCTGTCGGGAGCTTTCCCCGCGCCGGAACCGTGAGCCAAATTGCCTGCGTTTTCCACTGCCGTAACTTCGGCCCGCACCATAAATTCACGGTCTTTTAATACTTCAATCATCCTGCCGTAACACGCTTTGATGAGACTGTCGGTGCGCGTCAGTCCGACTCGCAATCGACTGAGAATCCACAATCTTCAACCATCTTCACCGAACGAATCTTTCAAAGAAAAATTCCAAGGAGATACCAAATGACGAAGAGAGTTACGCTCGTAGCCCTGGCGTTTATGGCGTCAGTGCTATTTGCTACCAACAGCTTTGCCCAATGCGGCAGCGGGATGACAGCTCACTTTGTGGGCATTGGCTCGTCGGCGCAGTGGAACACGGTCACGGAAGCCGCGTTCGACGACATTAACGGCCAAATCGCCGCTGGAAACACAAACTATGCCGGCCCGATTCAACACTGGACCGACAAGGCAGGCGTTGTTACTGACAACCGTGGTACCGGCGCTACTGACACAGGCGTGAAATTCGCCGTGGTCTGGGACAGCGCTGCGGTCTGCAACGTCTTCGTGATCGCTAACGCTGACTCCACCATCGGCAACCGCTGCTTCTTTGCCCGAAACAACGTTACGATCAGCGGGAAAGCCACCCCCTACGGTGCCTGCACCCCCAACGGCTCAACCAACTGGCAAACTACCAACGGCTCCAGCAATAACGGCCAAATGCCTTGGCTCGGCGCCGAGACGGCTCTTCCGACGGTTATTTCCAGCTGGCTGGTTGCCTCAGTCGCACCCACCAGTTCAACTTCGTCGCCACAGTCGCAATGCGGTAACCAGGGCACGATCAGCGACACCACCGATTATTGCTTCTGGAACGCGGCATTGACCGACATCCGTCCTGAGGATGCTCTCTACGCCACCACCCGCGCTCTGAGCTCCTACAACACCACCAACAGCCTGAATGGTTTGGGCTACAACCAGACGGCCTGCGGCGCTAACGCCACCATCCCCAACTTGCAGGGCTGCGTCATCACCGATTCCTTCGCCAAAGGCGCGGCGTTTAACGTTCTGAGCTTCGCATTGGGCGGAAAAGATCCCATCACTTCTGCCACCGTTCCTCCATACACCACCCTGACCACGGGAGTTGCTCCAGTCATCGTGTTGGCTTCGAATCACGACACCTCGGACGCCTATGGCTTGGGCAAAACGCAATCCGATGGCACCTACCTGTTCAAGGACATCAACCGCAAAGTGCTGTCTTTCATTTTCGATGGCACCACAGCTTGCACGGCCGACATTTTGGCCACAAGTCCGACGCCGGCCGGGTTCGGCGGCGTAATCCCCACATCTGCTGGCGAGGGCATTCAAGCGATTCTGCGCGAACCCCTCTCCGGAACCTACAACACGTTTGAATTCACCGGCGTTCGCACTCTGACTGGTAGCGCCGCCACCGCCGTCGGTATCAACAAGATCAGCACCGACACTTGGGTAACCGACGACGCAAGCGGCCAGGAATTCGATCCCTGGGGCAACCTCCCGGCTGGACCTGCCACGAACTTCGGTTCGGCTAATTGCAGCTCAGCTAGCGGTCCCAACGGCACAACTCCTTGCGGGGATCCGCTCTTCAATCCCAGCAGTGGCTCCGCCTGCTCGGGCGCATGGCGCGCTCGCGCTATCGGTACCGGCGAAGAAATTGCCGCGACCCTGGGCTTGGACAACACCGCATCACTCGCTGTCAACAACGGCCTCGGCTACGCGTTCTGGAGCTATCAGAACGTTGCCCCGGCTGCAAACAGCGTGGCCGGCTACACCTACTCTGACTGCGGCGGCGGCGCTACGGACGTAAGCGGCGACTTCAGCTGCAGCGCTTACCTCGCTCACTACCTCACGGTGGACGCAGTTGATCCGCTCTTCTATTCGGAAGGCGGGGAACTCGTTTACCCAACAAGCGCAGCGTCGATTGAAAATCCCAGCGGAGCGTTCAACCTGCCACAGTGCGCCGCCATCGTGAACGGCTTGTACAACTCCGCCACGAAACCGACCGGCGACATCTTCCCTTGCCAGCAAATTCCCTTCTACCACATCTACGACGGGAAATATCCGTTGTGGTCGCAGCTGCGCATCGTGACCTTTGCCCAGAACGGCACGGGTGCAAGCGCTAAGGGCGTTATCCCAGAGGGCGTCATCAACCTGGTTGCGTATGCTCAGGCCGATGCGGCGCAGGGTTCCGCGTTCCAGTTTTCAGATTTCGTTCCGTTCCTGAATACTGTAACCGGCTTGCCCTACCAGCAAGGCACGGGCGAAGTCACGACCTCGGCTGGAGCTATTGGGGCGTGCACGTCGGATTGCGTGAGTTATGACGACGGCGACACGTTCGGCTCCACGTGGACTGGAACCATCAACATCGCTGGCACGAACTACACCATCGCCAGCGTCGTCAGCCCCACGCTCATCCAACTGACAACCTCGCCGGGAACGAAAACTTCGGTTGACTACGTTTGGAACGGCGGCACGTTGCCATCGGGCAACCTGAACATCGGCGTGTTCCGTTCCCACTACATCCAAGACAAGGTTCAACCCGTCAACGGCCACTATCCTTGCACGGGTTACACCTTCCAGAACATCCAGATCACTGGCGGCATCAAGGGCGGCGCTGCAACCTGCCTGGTTGACGCGGGTGGCGACGTGGGCGGCTCGGTATTCACCGTGCGCCAAGACGTTGACTTCTACCTGGATTTCGGCGTTCTCGGAACTCCGAAACCAAAAGAAATCGATGGCTTGCACCAGTAACGCAGGTTACTTGAGTTAGCCCTTTGCACAGCTGGAGAAAGAAGGTGCAGTTGCCCTTCTTTCTCCGGTTGTTTTTGTGTATCGTAGGTTCCGCCCGCGCCAGCGGGATTTCCGCTAGCGCAGTTTAGATAATTCTCGAGGGGTTTTTTCATGCGGTTGTCCAGAATATTGACTTACAAACAGACTCTCTCCCCACTATTCCTAGTTCTTACTCTCGTGGTTATGGCGAGCTCGTCCTTGTCGCAGCAGACGTCATCTTCGCCTTCGGACTCGAAGACGGGATCGACTTCGACCGCGTCTCAAGCTCCAGCTTCGTCTCAAGCCCCATCTGCGCACTCGGGCAGCCCGGAAGATGTCTTACCGAAGCCGTCGCTGCCGCCGGGCATCGATCCGAAGACCAGGATGCCGTTGTATGAGGAGATTCAAGAGGACTGGAGTTCACTGCAGATCGGCGCGAGCAAGCTGGAGCCGGAGCGTCCCATCATTGGTCAAGTGGATGAACAGGAAAAGTTCACGCGCACACTGGTGCAGGTGAAGTGGCGGCCCGGCGACCCCATCGATCTGTGGATCGTAATTCCCAAGGGAGTCAAGAATCCGCCGGTGGTTTTGTATTTGTACAACGAAACGGAAGACACCGAGCGTTTCCGCAACAACAACTGGTGCGAACGAGTGACTAGCGGGGGAGTAGCTGCGGTTGGTTTTGTTTCCGCGCTCTCCGGTCCGAGGTTTCACGATCGTCCACTCAACCAGTGGTTTGTCAGCGAACTGCAGGAGTCGCTGGGCAGCACAGTGCATGACGTGAAGTTTATCCTGGACTATCTTGCCTATCGCGGCGAAGTCGACATGAGCCGGATCGGGATGTTCGGAATCGGATCGGGAGGCACGATTGCGATCCTCGCCGCAGCGGCGGACCCGCGCATAAAGGCGGTGGACGCGCTCGATCCTTGGGGAGACTGGCCGCATTTTCTGGCCGAGTCCTCCGTGGTGCAGGACGATCCTGCCCGCGCCAACTATGTGACCCCGGAGTTCTTGAAGAAAGTTGCGCCCCTGGATCCTGTGAAATGGCTGCCGCAGTTGAAGATACCCGTCAGAATTCAGCAAGTGAAGGAGAACGATGCCACGCCCATCGAAAGCAAAGACAGTATTCGAGCGGCAGCTCCCAAGCAAGCTGAGGTCGTCCGCTTCGCAGCCATGAGCGATCTCGCCCACCGGGAAGGCGGGGGGGCGCTGTTCCAATGGATTAAAAACGGCGTGCAACCGCCGCCGGGCAACCCCGGACAATCGACAATGCCGGGCAGTCCGGTCGCCGCTGGAAAACTACCAAGATCCTAGGTTGCGAGTCCGCAATTGCCGCAGAGTTTAGGGAACCGTTTGACGGCTTGGCGATCGGAAATCTTGGCCGCTCTGATCAGGCTCCCATCGGCGAGTGGGGGCATCGACGGCAGGGCAGGAAAAGGAATGCGTATCATTATTATGTATAGCGATATTATGAGCAGGAAACTAAGTTTGCTAGGTCTTTGCCTTGCTCTGAGCTGGATGGGAACAGCTTGCTCCAGCTCCAAGAGCCCGGCACCGCCAACAGCTCTGCAGTTCACGTCACCCACCGCGAGTCCCACTCTGGAGTTGACAACTCCTCCGACCCCTCCTGAAACTGTGACCTTTACGGTCAACCAGGATGTTAATTGGAGCGTGCAGAGTGGATGTGGATTCGGCCAGCCGGTCGGAACACTGACTAACACGTCCGCTACGTCGGCCACTTACAACGCCCCCGCAACTTTTCCGTCGCATCCGCCGTCGTGTAATCCCTGGCAGGACCTGGTTGTGGCGACTTCGGGCTCGAACGCGTCCGTCTCACTGGCCGTGACGGTTGTATCGACCCCGCCCGCTATTACGAATAATTCGTATTCGTCCAACACTTTCACCGGTGAGAATTGTACGTCTGGCGGGTTAATCTGCGCCTGCCCCGAGGGTGAAGCCACCTGTTGTCCTCCGCCCTCGACCTCGACGATTATCCAGCTACCATCGAATCCAGGTACGTTTGGCATCACCGAAGTGGGTACTTACACACAGATCGGGCCACTCACGGCAGCCAATGGAGTACCGCCCTACACGTGGCAAATGACCTCAGGTACGCTGCCCACCGGCCTAACGTTGGTGCCCGTGGCCGGCAGCAACAGCACCGAGATGTCAATTACGGGCACGCCCGTCGCGTCCGGTTGCTCGACGTTTGGGATGCAAATCACTGACGCCAATGGCGTTTCTAGTCCCACTGGCCCGTTTGCGTTCAATCTCGTCGTGATTCCACCAGCTTTGAAGGTAGCAGCACCGATTTACTCCTCATCCTATGACATGCAGGGCAGCAGCGGGGGTGTGGTCTACCCGCCCTTGGCGCTGACGGCCTCCTCAGGTACGCCGCCGTATACGTGGGTCCAAGATCCTACTGCGCTCGGCTATACGCTTCCTGGAGGTCTCGCGCTAAGTGCTTCCAGTTCTAACTCGGTCACGATCCAAGGCACACCAAGTGCCGGTGCTTACGATACGGACAACGCACCAGGAGGGTCTCCGGGGCAATACCCCACAAAGATAGGGGTCAGCGACGGCGAGCTGCCTTACCCCGCCGTTGGCGTAGTGAGTCTGTCAAACATGTCGACGCTCCAGGTGCCGCAGCCGTGCTCGCCGACCAATCAAGCGTTGCCGATTCAGGGTTCCGTTCCGGTTCCAGCCGAGGCCTATTTGCAAGGGTCTCTGGCGTTTATGCTTCGCGGTTTCGATGCCAACGGGCCAGTGGCGATCGCGGGCAGCGTAGGCGTGGACGGAAAATCCGACGGCGGTATTACCGGTGGAGAGCTCGATGTGACTCGCGCCAGCGGGTCGCAGCATTTTACGATCGCGCCGACCGGCAGCTATTACGTGGTCGGTACGACGTCATTCGGTGCCGGGGCTCTCGTACCTGGCTTGCCTGTTTACAGCCGTGGGTGCATGGCTCTAGCCACGACCTCCGGGACGACCACCACCTTTGCCTTCACCCTGGGCGGCTGCTCCAACCAATATACGTTGAACCACTTCACCGCCACGGCCGTAAGCGCCTGCGGACTGGTGTCGCCGGGCAACAGTACGCCTGCTGGCTACTTCACTACTGGCCACATCATCGAATTTGACGACTGCACTTCGGGCTCGGCCTCGTATTGCACAAGTTCTACGCGCGCTACGGGTATTCTGCGCTGGCAGGACTCGTCCAACTTCCCCACCACCGGCCTCAGCGGGCCCTATGCATTCGGTTTAAGCGGGTGGGATGCGGCGGCGGGCCACTATGCAATGGCTGGATCATTCCAGGCTAGCTCAGGAAGCATCACTTCGGCGGCCGCTGACATCGATGATGCCGGCACCGTCAGTTCGCAACTGACCGGCGGAACTGGAACCTACAGCAGCGTCGACCCGAACGGAAATAGTACAGGGACGTTGACCGTCGGCCCGACCAGCTTGCCCGTATCCATATATGTCGTCAGCGCGAACGAAGCGTTCGTCATAACCAACCCGCCAAGCCCCGGCCCACCCATCCTGAGCGGAGAAGCGATTACAACCGCTGGTTTGTTCAGCAATGCATCGCTCGAAAACTCTCAGATGTTTCATATTGGTGGCGTCTCGTCCAGTGGTCCGGATGTGAGCATCGGGGTATTGTCTTTCGATGGAGTAAGCGCGATCAGCGGAACCACCTATGAAGACCAGGCTGGCACGCTGGGAACCACGGCGGTTTCAGGCTCTTATTCAGTGGATCCAAGCACAGGACGCACCACATTCATCGCAACCCAGGGACAAACTTTGGGGGCGCATCCTTTCGTGGCCTATGTGATTCCGGCAGCGGCGAATCTGACTCGTCCAAGTTGCAGCACGCCGGCGAACTGTGTCACCGGATTCCTGGTTGGCACTGACAGCACTGCCCAGGACGGCGTCCTCGAGTTCCAGACTCCCACCGTGGGTCCCCCGCCTCCGTTCACCAATAACTATATTGCCGGAGACTATGCCTACGGTACGGACGAGCTGCTGGATCAATTGGCGCCCGCATTTGAGGGAGACGTGTATGCCCAACCGAGCGGAGGCAACACGACCTCGGGGACTTTCGGTCCGAGCCCAGGCACCGCACAACCTTTTATTCAAGACATAAGTTATAGCTGCCAGGCACAATCGCCTCAGCCGAGCTGCTTGCTCATACCCAGCCAGGCTCTGAACGGGTCGTACTCCATCAGTACGAACGGCACGGGCACGTTCGGTAGCACCACATCTGTCACCAACGGCAACGTCATCTTTTACATTGACGAATCCGCAATCGATCTGCATCCGTCCATCGTCGTGGTGGAACAGTAGACGTGGAGCAGTAGACGTGGAACAGTAGATGTCGAGCAGTAAATGTTGGACAGGTCAGTGCGTTCTTCGCTGGAAAACGTAGATTCTTGACGCGTCTTCAACCAAGTGGGGCGGGGAACCAGCGATATCCACCTGCGCGACTTTCTCGTAGTCGGTCGTGAGGAACATCCGGATCCACTGAAAAAACGCCTCCCGGGATGGGCCCGGCTGCCATAGCCAGGACATTCCGTCATCCACGAACACCACGTACTCGGGCCGTGCTCGGACTACTTCCTTGATCATCTCCTGCTGCATCTGGGTCGCGTATTTCTGGTCTTCCATCAGAGCATAGGTGTAGATGTACCCGGTCACGGAACGGCGTTGCGAGGAAAAATAGATCTCAGGTTCCGAGCCGAAGATGGCCAGTCGGGCAGTCGGGGGAGTGTTCGCTTTCAAGTACTCCGCGATTTCCTCGGCCTCCGGAAAAGCATTCCCCAAATACATTCTTTGGCTAGCGGTAACCGGATCCGGTGCAAAAAAGAACGTCCGTTCATTCGCGATCGAGATTATTAAGGCAACCGCGAACACCGCTGCGGGAATTGCCACCGCCGCAGCTCCCAACTGGCGGGCTTGCAGGAATCGTATGCTGTGATCGACGGCGAAACCGGCGCACAGCGCCGCCACTGGCGCCAGCATGACAAAATAGTGACCGCGAAAGTACAATCCAGCCGAAACGCCGAGGGACGAGAAAGCCAGCAATCCTCCAACTAACCCATAATGATCGTTGGACCGACGATTCCAAAACAGGGCAACGAGCCCGCATAAGACGACGACCCAGATAGCCCAGTCCAACCGGAGCATGAGGCCGGCAGTGGCTCCAAACGCCTCCATTCCCATGACGAAAGGATGGATGATTTCATAGGTACGGGCGTAGGTAAACGTCCAGAACCAGAACTGTGAGAAGACTCCAGCCCAGTACAGTGCCAGGCACGTCAAGCCAAATGGCCAAGCCATTCCGGCAAGCAAGGCGCCTGCGCGCGAGGCAGCGTAGCACCAGTCCATGCGGTGTTCCCACTTGCGGTAGACCGGGTACGCGACGGCAAACATCGCGAAGACGATTCCCTGCTGTTTCATCAGGAAAGCCAGGCCGAGGCAGGTGCCACTCCAGAAATAGAGCGCGACCCGATCTGATTCCAGGGCATAAATCAACAGCAGAATTCCGGCAACTGCGGCCAGCACTACGAAGTGTGTGGCATGGCCCGCCAGGCCTAAAACAGTTCGACTCGTGGAAAGCATCGCGTAGGTCATTCCGCAGAAAGCGCCAGGAATGGTTCCGAATAGCTTTCTTCCCAACACAAAAACCAGCAGCGTGGTGGCTGCGTTCATCAGCAGCAGGCCCGTGTGAATTCCAGCGCTGGTCTGCCCGAAAACCGCCAGGATGATCGCGTACGCGGCATAAGTGCCGGGCAGTTTCATGTTGTAGGCCAGCTGATAGGGCGGAATGCCTTGCAGCATTAGTTGACCGGCATAAGCGTATTCGCCCTCGTCGCGTTCGAGTGGCATCTCGCGCAGGCGGAAGCGCACGGTGGCAAAGAAGACAATTACGGCTAAGAGCAGCCACACTGTCCAGTGGACACTTCGCAAACGCGCGAGCGAACTCCACGAGCGGGATGTTGTCTGCTTCTCTTTCTCTTTCCGCTTTTCAGTAGTGACGGGCATCATCAAGGGTTCACTCCCTTCAGGTTCTCCAGGGCACTGCGAGCTTGCAACATTTCCGGGTCGAGACGAAGGGCTCTCTCGTAGGAGGCTCGTGCTTCCGGAATGTGACCAACTTCCTGCTGCAGTTGCCCCAGTTGCAAATAGACCGCGGAGGTCGGGTGAGCACTCGCCGATTTTGAAAGCTCTAAGATTTTTTCTTCCACTTCTTTTTCTTCCACTTCAAGCTTGGCCAGATCCTGGAGAATCTCGCGATCGCGAGGATAGATGCTCCGAGCTTGGTTAAAATAATCGCCCGCTCTCTGGAGATCTCCCAGTTCCTCAGAGGCTCCGCCCAGATTGATGTACGCTCTGCTTTTGAGGTACTTCGTTGGAGCCGACTGCAGCGCGACTTCGTACTCACCAACAGCTTCGCGCAAGCGGCCGCGGGTTTGCCGGCAGAACCCGACGTTTAAATGCCCCAGCGCATCCTGGGGATTAATGCGCACTGCGTTCTGGAAGTGAACCAGCGCCTGGTCCGCACAACTTTCTCCGGTTGCCTTGAAAGCATCTTCCAGCAGGGTTGTGCCAACAAAATCCTCGGCCATGTAATTCTCGCTGGTAACTTCGAGGGAGTGCGACCATAAAACAAAACTGCTCTCCCAGGTGCGAATCTGCCGCCAGGTCAGAAATGTCAGAGCAAGAAGAATGGCTCCCGCTGCTGCCACTTGCACCTGCACACTGATTTTCCAGGCGGCGCACAAGTCGGCACAGCCCCACGTCACCATGATGAAGATTCCGAGGAATGGCAAATAGGCGTAGCGGTCGGCCATCCCCTGCTCGCCTACTTGTACCAAGCCGATCATGGGCACCAGCGTGCCCAGAAACCAAAGCCATCCGATCAAAAGATATCCGCGAAGGCGCGCTCTCCAGGCCAACGCACTCACAACGCCGAGGAACATCAGGCAAAGCGCAATCTGCCATGCGTGAAGTTTCTCTCCCTGAGGAGCGTAAAAGACCGAGAGTCGAACCGGCCAAAAAGCCTTCCAGACATACATCACATACGAGAAAATGGCGTTCGCGACGCGACCGCCGAAAGGAACCGCCTGCATCGTTTTCATGGCAGGATGCTGCACCACCAAAGTGACGACACTGCTGGCCGCAGAGAGTGCCAGCAGCGGGAGTTTTTCCAGAGTCAACTGGCGCAGCGAAACCTGAGGCACGGGAAATACAGGTGAGGGCGGAAGCCAATGCTCGACCCGCTGCAGCGGCCAGAAGTCCAGAAGCAGAAGAACGCATGGAAGCGTAACCGCCATTGGCTTAGCCGCCAGCGCAAGCAGGAAGAGAACAGATACTAAAAGATAAGCTCCGATTCTGGGCTTGCGCGCGTACCATCCATAAGCGGCAAGAGTGAGAAGAAAAAAGAACATGCAGAGCACGGTCTTGCGCTCGGCAACCCAGGCCACGCTCTCGACATTGATGGGATGAAGCGCAAACAGAGCCGCCACCAGCAGGCTGCGCCCCGCCTTTCCCGTGGCTCGCCTCAGCAGCAGGAACACCAAGACGGCGTTCGCCGCGTGCAATAAGAGACTCGTGAAATGATGCCCCGCAGGGTCTAAACCGAAAAGTTGACAGTCCAGAGCATGCGAGATCCAGGTAAGCGGATGCCAATTCGCCTGCGCCGTGGACGTGATCGCCCAGCCCAACGTGGCAGGCGTAAGGCCCTGCTGTACCCATGAATTCTCAGTGACATAATCCACGTCGTCGTAATTCACAAACGGATGTTTCAAGACCGGCGAGTAAACCGCGAAAGTGACTGCTGCCAGCAGCAGAGCAGCCGTCATTGTATATATGGCATGTGGGATTGCATGTCTGGCATGTGAGGCAGGAGTCGAACCAGCATTCGAATTGGTATTCGAACTGGTCTTCGAACCAAGAATCGAACGAGGAGTATTCTTGCGGACACGAGATCGGGAAGGCCTGGTCTTTTCCATGCTCGTCGCTTACACGACCGACTGCCGAGTATCCGTTCTGATTTTGCGAAACTGGATGAAACAACCGCTGGACCTGCTGGGGCAGGCAAAACTCATTTGGGAAGAGTTGTGGTGGTTTACTACTGCCCAGCAAGGCAACTGCCTTAGGCCAACTTTAGCTCCCCCATGCCTTTGATCGCCCACTCCACGATCTCAATGCGGGAAACTCTTACGCCACCGATCGACTAACGGATCGACTTTGACAGATCCTTGATCCCTTACACATGCAGAAAGCGTCGAATCGAAGCCAATCCCGCTCCCACCAATCCCGTGCCAAGAAGGTAAAAGGAAGAAGGCTCGGGGATCGCCGTTTTGCTGCTGTTCAGGGTAATATCCGCGATGCCCAGACCATTGGCTCCGCCGGTGAAGGTCAACGACTGCGCCGTACCGGAAAGATTGAGCCCAGCAGAGGTCCAATTGCAATAGGCGGCTTGGGTCGATGTACAGCCACCATTGTTGGGAGAAAGAATCAGAGTAGCCAGCAAGGTGCCGCTGCCGTTTGTTCCGCTCCAAATATTGACCGTTTGTTGAAAGGCAGCCGTGTAAAAGAACTGGAATGCCGTGAAACCGGATGTCACATTCATGGTGCCGGTGACCATCGAACCAGTGGCGCCCTCAATGAAAAGGGCCGGGCTTCCTTGATAACCAGAACCTAAACCCGAGCCCGGCGTGAAGTTTCCGCCTCCGCCCAGTGACGACGCGCGTAACCCATAGAAATTCGACGAGAAATTGATCCCCATGTTGCCGTAGAACGTACCGACCTGCTGCATGTTCTGCAAGCCGCCAAACGTGAGGAGTTCACCACGGGAGTTAGCGTGAGCAAGAGTGATACCGGAAAGTAGAAGAAAAGAAAGCACTAGGGTATTGCACGCACGTCGAGGCATAACCATACTCCTTGCGGGCACGAACCAAGAGTCGCCAGGCAGGCGGCGGTGCATCGCTCTTTGAAGTATCCAACAGCGAGGGTTACATCAATATCACACCAATGTTAATGGTAGGTTAATTTTTCGCCTCGGATGAGGTCTGGAATGTGCATGTCAAAATGCACATCAAGGCGAGGTTGAATCCTGCTTGTTTTTCCACAGGTGGAGGCTTTGTGGTGCGAAGAATTAACGCTGATGTAACTTTTGCGTAATCCACCCGCAACAACTCTGCACGATACTCTTCCGGCCTAAGTTGTGGACAAGAAACAAGGAGTCTATTGAGCAGATAAAATGGCGAGCCCCCCCAGACGCCCCGCGCCGAACCCGCAGGACGATTCAGATCCCAGGGATGGGTTGGACAATGCGATATATGACGTCGAGACCCCGCATGCTCCAACTGCTCAAGCTCTAACTCCTCCAACCGATGACGGCCTCACACCCCCGGGCGAGGACGGTGTTGCTACTCCCCGCGACGTACTCGTCGCATTGTCTTATGGGTTGGAACTTGTCCGGCACGGCGCGATGTTAGTTGCGGCAGAGGGTCAACTTCGCGTTGCGAACCGCGCGGCCACGGCAATTCTGCATCAGAAAGACGGCATCGCAATCGCGAGGACCGGACTGGTCGCTGATCGCGCTTCCGACACACGACTCCTCCACAAACTGTTGCAAGAGGCCATCCAATCTCCTGGTCGCGGAGAACCCGAAGATTCTCCTCTCATGCTGCAGCGCCAGAAAGCCCGCCATTCATTGATTGTCCGAGTTATTCCGGGGCCGGAATTGGACTGTTGGCCGCTTGGGGACGGCCGCACTGCCTTGCTGAAGCTTTACGATCAAGACTTGGGACTGGTGGTGGACGAGCGCGCGCTCAGCTCGCTGTACGGTCTTACCCGCGGAGAAGCCGTACTGGCGGCGCGACTGGTGCAAGGCAAGTCGATCGAGCAGGCGGCGGAGGAACTGTTTATCAGCGCCCACACTGCGCGCACGCACCTCAAGCGCATCTTCATGAAAACGGACACTCACCGCCAAACCGAACTGGTGGTCCGCATGCTTCTGACGGTTTTGTAGTGCCGTTTTGCAAACCCATTGATCGGCCGACAGGCACAATCTGTCGGCCTAGCTTCTTGGCCTGAGCAACACCACTCGATCCTCGCCGGCTTGGGACGCTATCCCAACAATTTCTCCCCGGCTGTTGATGGATAAAGCCTGAATAACTTCCCATCCCGCATCCGGGGCCAGGAAGTTGTTGAGGTCGAAAAGTTTCTGATCACGACAAAGAAACGCGTGGAAGTTTTCGTCGCCTTCGGTGAGAGAACCACCGACCACTTCGCCGCGGTTGTTGATACCGCGAGCAATGCTGAACGATCCGCCTAACGTTCCCAGCATCGTTCGCTTTCCATCCTCCTGCCGAAAGGCTTCAATCCGCCCCGTAGACTCATTCATAGACACGCCCGCGCACTGCCCCGCATCGTTGAGCGCAAGCACGTCGTTCCGATTATTGTCGAAAGGCCCGAGGTCGACCACTTCAAACGAAGTCCGGTCAACCGCAGCCGCATCTTCGGCAGGATGAACCTCCTGCAGTTTCACCGATGGTTTCATGATTCGCTACTCCCTGGTCGCCGGCCCTCCCTTACCTGAAAGAAAGAGAAAGTGGGCGCGTACCGTATCCAGCGCTTCCCCAAGGTCACCCGCCACGCCGTCAAACAGATGTTCGCCCGATCGTGTGCGCCAGAGGGAGTAGCGATAAAAGCTGCTATGGTCGCATTGCGAACTCTGCTTGATATTGCCCAGAAAGTCGTTTTCCTGAAGAAGATAACCGTCCATTTTCTTCGCCTCGCTTGACGGCATCTTTTCAGCCTTGGCACGCTGGTGTAATCCCCCAAATGAGGTATTCTTGCCGACCCCCCTCTTTTCGGGAACCCTGCACTTAGGTTGCCGCCAATATCTGCCAAAGGAAATGGCCGCAGAATCAATATGATCCGTCATAAGGCTCTTCCCAGGGAGGTGCACGCCACCGGAAAGAAATACCTTATTTGAGGGATTGCATAGTGCCCAAGCATCGCCGATTATGCTGTGAAAGATCGGATAGCAAGGCACCATAGATGCCGTTTTTCTCCGCCAGTTTGTGAAATCTTGGTGAATCGTGTGGTTCTCCATTGACCCGAAGAGGACGCTGCCCTAACCTAGTCTTGGTCTTCTTCGAGATGGCCGAAATGCTGGAAAAGCTGCTCGGTTTGCCTGTGGAGGAGATATGTCGATGAGATTGCAAGGGCCCATCAGCGACCGAGGCCGCGCACCAGTTTTCGTAGTGGGAAGCGCGCGCTCTGGCACAACGCTGCTCTACGATACGCTGCTGTCGGCAGGGGGCTTTGCGATCTACCTTGGCGAATCCAACATCTTTAACCTTCTCGCGCCGCGATTCGGCGACCTCCGGGTGCGAAGGAACCGCGAAAGAATGTTGAAAGTCTGGCTGGGAAGCCGGTTGTTTCGCGTGTCCGGACTGGAACGCCAGCAAATTGAAGAGAAATTCGAGCACTGCCAGAATGCCGGCGATTTTCTGCGTGTGGTGATGGGCGAACTCGCCCGGCAGCAAAATGCCTGGCGCTGGGCGGCGAATGCTCCCGAGGAAATCCTGCATCTCCGCCACATCAAAGAGACCATTCCTGAAGCTCTGATTATCCACGTGATCCGCGACGGCCGGGACGTCAGCGTTTCGCTGTCCGAAAAACGCTACATCCGCCCCTTTCCGTGGAAAGACCGCGAAACGCCCGAAGGCGCCGCGCTTTACTGGGAGTGGATTGTGCAGAGAGGCAGGGCGGTTGGCGCGTTGTTCGGGAAGGACTACGCCGAAGTGCGGTTCGAGGAATTGGTTCGTGATCCCCGCGCGGTTCTGCAGCGGTTGAGCAGCTTCCTGGATCACGATCTTGACTATGATCGAATCCAGAAAACGGCCATTGGAGCGGTATCTCGTCCTAACACTTCCTTCTCGGCTCAGGGTCAGCGAGACTTCAACCCGGTGGCGCGCTGGCAAAAGCAACTGACCCCCGGGCAATTGACCAGAATCGAGGGATTAGTCGGGGAAACCTTGTCGGAACTGGGATACAATAAGGCTACTCCGGGCCGGGCAGCCTGCAACAAGATCGGCCTGGCGTGGAGCCGTTTGCTGTACCGCACGTTCTTCGAACTCAAGTATCATTCGAAGAAGAGCCGGTTTCTGCGGTTGTTGCGGCCAGCGATTACGTCGCAGCAAGTGGATCAGATTGTCGTGGTCGATGATCGCGCGAACGCCCATGCGTCCGCCCACAGGAAAGAGCTGTCGGCATTTCCTCCCCAGCCGCTCGGCGCGACAGCCTCGATAGAAGAAGAGACGATGGCCCGGCATTCGTAAGCGGAAAGGCATTGCTAAATGAAGTTCTTCGGAGCAGCGATCTGTGCGGCGTTCGTACTGGCCTCGATTCCTGCGGGAGCGGCCCAGCCTGGGACGTATACTCCATATCACAGCCATTTGACGCGGGTACCTCATTACGATCCACTCAAGGCCAATGGCAAGACCGCCCCGCATTCCACCATCGCCGTGAATTTGCCGAGTGCCCGAAGATCGGGCGCGAATAGCTCGGAAATTGACCACCTGGAACACCAGACCTCGAGCCAGCTTCTGGCGCAGTCGAGGCATGGAGTCAAGTCGACTGTCGTCTCGAGGAGCGTGGTTCACTCGCAAGCGCGCGAGAGTGGATCGGGAATTAACTTCGCCTATCGCGGTCAGGGTGGCAGGTCATCCACATCGCGCCGAAGATAGTGATACTTGCTCGGCCAGATTGAGGCGACCGGAATTGCGGATTGTCGAATCGCGGATCGTAGCGGGCAAGTTGCACGATTGCCCTTAGTATCGTACAGCCATCCACCTGAATCCTCAGGCGCTCAGACCAAGTGGTGCTCCGTTTGCCAGAGCAGGTTCGCCAAACCCACCCCCAGTTGCCGAAGAGATTGAAACGTTCCTGTAATGCTGGCAGCGTAGAATCATCGTGAGCAGCTAAGTTTCGGCGCCGGGCGCTGATCTGTTATTTGTACGATCGTCAAGATGAACATTCGGACCTGCGACGATGCCCGGTTCCAGGTTTTCTTCATCAATGTTTTCTCCACCAATGCTGGCCGGCGCAAAAGTCGAGGTGCGGGAATGCTGCGAATTAGGAGAGACCTGCATCATTCCTGACCTGCAGCGCGATGTGGTCAGCGTGTGGATCCGTTCTCTGCAAGTCGCGCCTGCGATTGAGCAGAGCTGCTACGAGTTGCTTTCAGCACAGGAATGCGAGCGCGCGGCCCGTTATCGTGCCGGGAGGCCTCGCAATGACTTCGTCCTGACTCGCGGCACGCTGCGTTTCCTGCTCGCCAGGTACCTGGGCACGACTCCGCAGGCCCTGTCGTTCCGGTATTCGAAGCATGGCAAACCGGTGCTCGACGGATTCCACGATCGATCATCAGACGATGGACTATTCGACTTGCGCTTCAACGTGTCGCATACCGACGGTCTGGCCTTGCTGGCGTTCGTGAGAAAGCGCGAGATCGGTATCGACGTGGAGAAGATCCATGCAGTCCCGGACATGAGAAAACTGGTGGAACGCTTCTTCTCTCTCCATGAGCGCGACTCTCTGGAGAAGCTGTCCGGAGAAGAACTGCCCGCGGCTTTCTTTCGTTGCTGGACTCGCAAAGAGGCATACGTCAAGGCGAGAGGGGAAGGCTTGTCGTTGCCGCTGCATCAATTTGATGTCTCGGTTGCGGCGGAAGTGTCGCAAGCGCTTCTGGCGACCCGGCCGGATGCATCCGAGGCAAGTCGCTGGATCGTCCATGACTTGCCCGCCGGCCAAGGATATGCGGCAGCTGTAGCAGTGGGGCAGACCGTTGGCGAATGAAGAGTCCGGCTAGAACAATCAATACCTCGGTGCACGTGGAATGAACCCTAAGGCAGCGGAACAAGCCGAAGTGACGAAACCCGGACTGACGAAGCAAAGCCCTCTTTCCATCGCTCAACAGCGCCTCTGGGTGCTGGAACAGTTACATCCTCGCAACCCTGCTCAGAACGTTGCCAGCGGTTGCCGTTTAACCGGACAATCGAACGAAGTCACGCTGGAGTCTGCGCTCAACGAAGCGTTGCAGCAGCATGAGATTCTGCGCACGGAATTTCGCGCAGCGGATGGCGCACCTGCGCAGATGCTCTCGTTCTCGCGGGTGACGATGAACAGCGTCGACCTGCGGCACCTGGCGCAAGCAGAACGCGAGACCAGATTTTTCAGCCTGGCGCAGCAGGAGGCTGAAAAGCCGTTTGAACTTGCTCATGCTTCCCTGTTGCGCGCCACACTGTTCCGTCTGTCTGACGTAGAGCACGCACTTCTGCTGGTCGCTCATCGTATCGTGTGCGACGAGACTTCGGCCAAAATTCTGTTGCGCGAACTCCATTCGCGCTACGAATCGCTGGTGAATGGAAAAGCGGCGTCGCGGAAACCGGCAGAAATTCCGCTGCAATTCCGCGAATCCGTTTCTCAGGAAACAGTACCGGCGGCACAGCTTTCCTATTGGAAAGAACGGCTTGCAGGAGCGCCACACAGCCTGGATTTGCCCACGGATCGGCCCCGACCAGCGCTACAGACATTCCGAGGCGGCAAGCAGAAGATCCGGATTGCGGCATCTGAGCTCCGACAGCTGCGTAGCATTAGCCAGAATCGGGGAACACTTTTCTCGATCCTGCTGTCTGTCTTCAACATTCTGCTATCCCGTTACAGCAGACAGGACGACATAATCGTAGGCACGCCTATTTCGCGGCGCACCCGACCTGAATTCGAGAACCTGATTGGCCCGCTGGAGAACATGCTTGCCCTGCGGACCGACCTCACGGGGAACCCAACCTTCACCGAACTGCTGACCAGAGTCAGTGATAGCGTTGAGCAAGCATTTTCCCGTCAGGATGTTCCCTTTGAGTTGTTGCTGGAAGAACTGCCGCTGGAACGGGATTTGAGCCGCAATCCAGTTTTCCAGGTTGTTTTCCGGCTTCGCCAAGCCGATGTCACTAATTGGCGGTCTGGCGAAATCAGCGTTGTCCCTTTTGAGATCGAGAGTGACGCAGAACGATACGAGATGTCTCTTGATCTTGTGGAGTTCGCAGATTCCATCGAAGGGGCTCTAGGTTACAACTGCGACCTTTTTGAAGCAGCCACGATGGCCAGAATGGCAGAGCAGTTCTGCACGCTGCTGGCGAGTTTCGCGGCAGATCCGTCTAGTCGAATTTTTGATGTTTCTCCGTTAGCCGAATCCGAACGGCGCAAGATTCTGCTGGAGTTCAATGCGACAGAAACGGACTATCGCCGCGACCTGTGGATTCACCATTTCTTCGAGGAACAGGTTCAACGGACCCCGCAAGCGACCGCGGTAATTTGCGGGCACGAGCGCCTGACTTACACCGAATTGAATTCACGCGCGAACCAGGTGGCTCACTACTTGCGCAAACAAGGAGTCGGGCCTGAAATTCTGGTGGGAATATGTGTAGAGCGGTCTCTTGAAATGCTGGTCGGAATCCTGGGGATTCTGAAGGCCGGCGGAGCCTATGTACCACTGGATCCGGCATATCCGAAGGAACGGCTTGCGGCCATTCTGGAGGATGCAAGAGTCCCGATCCTACTGGCGCAGCAGAGTTCGGCAAACCGCCTGCCCGACCATGTGGCGCGTCTGATTCGACTCGATGCGGACTGGCCCGAGATCGCTACCCAGCCGGCAACGAATCCTGCGAGCAATGTCACTTCGAGCAATCTCGGGTACGTCCTGTTTACGTCTGGTTCTACGGGCCGGCCCAAGGGAGTCGCCCTCGAACACCGTAGCGCCGCGACCTTCATTCAATGGGCGCGAGAAGTCTTTCTGCCCGAGGAAGTCTCAGGAACACTCTTATCGACCTCGATCTGCTTCGACCTCTCTGTCTTCGAGATGTTCGTGCCACTGAGCATGGGAGGCAAAGTCATCATTGCGCAAAATGCGCTGGCACTGCCTAAATTGCCGGCCGCGCACGAAGTGACTCTGATTAATACCGTGCCGTCCGCCATTGCTGAATTAGTTCGCATGGGTGGTGTTCCGGAGTCAGTGCGGGTGGTCAACCTCGCGGGCGAGGCGCTGCCCACCAAATTGGCTCAGCAAATCTACGAAAAGACCAAAGTCAGCAAAGTTTATAACCTTTACGGCCCCACCGAAGATACCACCTATTCCACTTACACTTTGGTGCCGCGGGGCGGCGAGGTCACGATCGGACGGCCTCTTCCGAACACGCAGGCCTACATCCTTGATGAAAACCGTAGGCCCTTGCCGATCGGAGTTCCCGGCGAGTTGTACCTGGCTGGCGACGGCCTGGCAAGAGGCTATTTTGGCCGGGAGGATCTCACGCAGGAACGCTTCGTGCCGAATCCGTTCGCGAATCGTTCAGGGGCTCGCATGTATCGCACGGGCGACCTGGCCCGTTTCCTGGCGGACGGCAATATCCAATATCTGGGACGCATCGACAATCAGGTCAAGGTGCGTGGCTTCCGCATCGAACTGGGAGAAATTGAAACCGTATTGGCGAAGCATCCATCGGTTCAATCGGCGCTGGTGATTGCGCGGGAAGATATTCCCGGCGACCAGCGTTTAGTAGCTTATGTCGTCCCCTCGGGGACATCGATTTCTGGCACGCGTCTGAAAGATCTGGTCAAACAAAAATTGCCGGAATACATGGTTCCGAGCGCATTTGTCGAAATTAGCGCGTTCCCCCTGAGTCCGAATGGGAAGATAAACCGCCGGTTGCTTCCGATTCCGGAGTGGTCGAATACGAACCGTGGGGATGTGGTGCAGCCGAGGAACGAACTGGAGTCGATATTGGCCAGGATTTGGCAGGCCGCCCTTGGCATTCCGAACGTCTCGGTTCAGGACAATTTTTTCGATCTTGGTGGAAATTCGCTGATGGCCGCTCGCGTACTGGCGGAGATTGAAAAAACAACCGGAAAGGAACTCCCGCTTTCCGCCTTGTTTCGTGCCGTAACAGTCGAGTCGCTGGCTCGACTGCTTGAACAAGAGTCGCAAGAACCGGAAGTCGAACACGAACCTGTTGCGCTGGAGATTCAACACGGAGACGAGGGCCGCCTGCCCTTCTTCGCCATCGTGCCGCCGGGTGAGGAATCTTTGGGTTACGCCATGCTCACGCGGCACATGGGCCCCAAACAGACGGTTTACAAGATCCAGGGACATGCTCCTGTAACCGGCGGAAAGCGCCCCTATTCCGAGCAGGAGATGCAGGCCCTCGCCAACGAGTACGTCGCCGCAATGCGAACCGTGCAGCCACGCGGTCCATATTGCCTGGGAGGCCTATGCGATGGAACTCACATCGCGGAGCAGATTGTACTGCGGCTCGAATCGCAAGGCCTAGAAGTAGGTTTGTTCGCCATTTTCGACACGTGGGTCTTGCAACACAGTCAAAGGCGCTGGTTGTGGAAGCTCCACTACTATGGCCAACGTCTGCGCGAAATCAAGAAGCAGAGCCTCGCCGAGCGGCTGGCCTCGTACAAACGCGTGGCGGAAAACAAAGTTCAAAATCTAGTCGGCTCGAAACCTGCCCGCATCGACTGGCGGCAGGCATACTGGCCAGAGGGCTTCACTCCTCCGCGTTTTCGGGCTCCAGTCGTTCTATTCAAGCGGCCGAAGCAGCAGTTTTATTACATCAACGATCCGCAAATGGGGTGGGGCAAGAGAACTGCGAGCGGAGTCGAGATCCACGAAGTCGATTTCCATCACCTGGAGATTCTGCGAGAACCGCACGTTCGCATTTTTGGCGAGGTTCTGGCCGAGCGTCTGGCGCGACTTTCGGCTGCACCGGTTCGATCGGCAACAGAAGACGATAAGGCCTCGCTGGTGATGGCCTCGCCGGAGCGGCAGGGCTCATGAAGTTCAACAAGGGCCAGATTCTGAAAAACGTCGGGTCGAGTTGGTTCTCTCTGGGTACCAATGTCGTGGTGGGAATCTTTCTTTCCCCATTCATTCTTCATCGCCTGGGGGACGACGCGTTTGGTCTGTGGATTCTGATCTATTCCATCACCGGATACTACGGGCTCTTTGATCTGGGCATTCGATCCTCCATCGTCCGCTACGTTGCCAAGTACTCGGCAACGGACGCGCACGAAGAAATGAATTGCCTGATCAACACCGCCATGTTCAGCTACAGCGGCATCGGAGTTCTCGCGATGCTCATTACGCTGATCGCCACCTACTACGTCGACTCAATCTTCCGCGTCCCCGCCGAGTTTCTGGTCACGGCGCGCTGGCTGCTCTTCATGGTGGGCGCCTCCGTTTCGCTGGGATTTCCGCTGGGAGTTTTCAGTGGCGTTCTCGAAGGTCTGCAGCGCTTCTATCTGCTGAATTTCGTGAATGTCACTTCCACCGTGCTGCGCGCGGTGCTGATTGTGGTCGCGCTGCGGCGTGGAGGTGGACTGCTGACCGTTGCTTTCATTACCGTCTGCCTGCCGCTGGCCAACCAACTGGTGAATGCGGCCGCCGCGTTCCGCCATTTGCGCCTGCGGCTGGGCGCGCGATATGTGAGCCGGGCAAGTCTGCGCCTGATTGCCGGCTACAGCGGCACCACGTTCTTGATCATTGTGGCCGGGCGTTTGCGCTTCAAGACGGACGCCCTGGTCATTGGCACTTTCGTCTCAGCTGCGGCCGTCACTTACTTCACCATTGGCTCTCGCCTGGTGGATTACTCCTCCGAATTAGTCAGCAGCCTGGCCCAGATATTCGTGCCCATGTCGAGCCAGTCTCAAGCCAAGGGCGATCTCGATGGCCTCCGGAAGATTTTCGTAGTAGGCAACCGCGCCTGCGCGTTCATTATTTTTCCCATGACGGCCACGCTCACGGTTCTGGGCAAATCCGTAATTGAGGCCTGGGTCGGTCCGAAGTACGTTGCCGCCAGTTACCCGGTCATGCTGGTGCTGCTGTATCCCATGACGCTGATGCTGGCTCAGTCCGCTTCCGGCCGAACCTTGTGGGGCATGGCGAAACATCGGACCTGGGCCTGGGTGGTGCTGGCGGAGGGTGCAGCGAATCTGATCCTCAGCATAATCCTGGTGCGGCCGTATGGCATTCTAGGGGACGCCATCGGCACCGCTATTCCTCTTACGTGTTCGATGGTTCTCTTCCTGCCTCATCACCTCTGCCGCTTGCTGGGAATCAAGCTCCGGACTTATCTTTATCGCGCGTTTGTGTTTCCTCTCGCGTTCTGCGTTCCTCTGGTGGCAGTTCTTCTGTTGATGCAGCGCTGGTTCGTTCCCCATCGATTAGGCCAGCTTTTGATACAACTGGTCATTGCAGGCTTGGTATACGGCACAGGATTAGCTTGGGCTTTCTGGACTCATCGCGCCTGGGATGTGGGAGACTTAGGCGCAAATCAGGAAGATGAAGTGACGCTCGCGCTGGTGGAAACATACCAGGAAGAAGCGTGACGCGAAACGTTGTTACATGGAGGGCGTTAAGTTGAGTCGCTCAGGGAGATATTTGAAGACTGTAGCTGCGACAGCGTTGGGCCGTGCCCCAGCGGGTCGGGGCTTGACCATCTTTCCCGACGACATCTTCCTCGTCAGCTATTTCCGATCCGGCAGCACCTGGTCTCGCTTCCTGTTCGGCAACTTCATCCAGCAGGACGAACCCGTCACCTTCACGAATATGGAACGGGTTGTGCCAGTCATCTACAATTTGCCGGACCGCGTGCTCCGGGGTTTGCGGCGCGTGCTGAAGAGCCATGAGTGTTTTGATCCACGCTATCCCCATGTGATTTATATCGTTCGCGATCCGCGGGATGTCGCGGTCTCGTTTTACTACTTCAATCTAAAGGTCGGAGTGATTCCAGAAGGTTATTCGATGGATGAATTCGTGGCGCGCTTCATCGCGGCCAGGGTAATTGGCTATGCCGACCGCGTGGGCTGCTGGCAGGACCATGTTCTCAGCTGGGTGCGCCTGCGCGAAGGCAAGCCCGGATTCAGATTAGTGCGCTACGAAGACCTTCTGGCCGATCCCGCAAAACAGCTCACAAACCTGGCTCCACTACTCGGCGTTGAACCCACTCCGGCTCGGGTTGAGCGCGCGGTTCAGTTGAGTTCGGCGAGTCACATGCAGTCTCTCGAAAAGAAACAATCGAAACAATGGGTGGCCACCAAAGACACGCGCCAGGACATTCCGTTCGTGCGTGAAGCCAAGTCCGGAGGATGGCGGAAGAAGCTCTCGCCGGCGGCGGTCCGAACCATTGAGCAGGCCTGGGGAACGACCATGAAAGAAATGGGCTACGATCTGGTCATGGACGCTAATGCCGATCACGAACTGGTGAAGGGCTGAGCGCCATGCCGCCGTCGCAGGGAAGCGCCCAAAAACTGCTTGACGTGCTGCAACAAGCCGGACGTGTGCTCACTGGACGGCAGCTCGCGGGCCGTGGAGTCACCGTTTTCCCCGATGATATTTTTCTTGTTTCTTATCCCCGGTCCGGCAACACCTGGGCTCGCTTTCTTCTGGGGAATCTGATCAACCAGAACGACCCGGTCACTTTTTCCAACATCGAATCGCGGATTCCGGAAATTTATTTCAATCGCGACCGCGTCTTGCAACAACTTCCGCGCCCGCGCATGCTCAAGAGCCATGAATGCTTTCAGCCGCATTATCCGCGGGTGATTTACATCGTGCGTGACCCGCGCGATGTGGTGGTCTCCTTCTACCACCACAATGTGAAGGCACGAAACATTCCCGACGACTATCCTATGGCCAGCTTTGTGCCCCGATTCATCGCGGCTGAGTTTGATCGCAGGTTCGGCTCCTGGCGCGACAACGTGATGAGTTGGGCGGCTGTGCGAGAGGGCAATCCTGGCTTTCTCATGCTTCGCTACGAAGATTTGAAGCGCGACACGGCCAGCGCGCTCGCCAACGTGGTCGCCTTCCTCAATCGCTGTTCGTTTCGCAAAATCGATTCCAATCTCGAGGCGCTGCAGCGAACGATTGAGTTGAGTTCTCCGGAAAAGATGCGCGCGCTTGAAAAAGAAGAAGCTGGCCGCTGGGTACTTACGAAAGGCACGCGCAGCGATAAACCGTTCGTCCGCTCCGCTACATCCGGCGGATGGAAATCGCAACTGGCCCCCGAATCAGTCGAAGCCATCGAATCGGCATGGGGTGGACTGATGCTGAGCCTGGGATACGAGTTAGTATCGAGGCGGACCGCGGTTTCCGTGACGGGTTCTCATCGAGGGCTGCCTTCGTGACCAAGGACACGACGGAAACGCCCATGACTGCATCGAAAGATGCATTGCGGAAATTCATTCCGGATTTTCTGCTGAAACAGCGCAGCATCGTTCTCCGCCTCGGACCAACCGCAGGCCGAATTTACGCCAGCCTGCGGTTGCTCGATGCTATCGGAGTCCGAACGGCTAATCAGCGCCGGGTTCCATCGTCTGCGCGATCGTTTCTTTTTGTTTGCTTTGGCAACATCATGCGCAGCGCCATGGCGGAATTCCTTATGAGACAAGCGTTAAACCATGCGGGCCTTGAACAGCACGTCCGGATTATGTCGGCGGGTCTGCATGCGACCGCGGGCCGCGAAGCACACCCCTGGGCTCAAGAGGCGGCGGCAGATCTTGGAGTGTCACTGTCGCCGCATCGCGCCAAGCCCCTGACCCGGGAGATGGCGGAGCAGTCGGATTGCATTCTTGCCATGGACTTTCAGAACAAAGCTGAGCTGCTCACTCTGTATCCGGAAGCACACGAAAGAATTTTCATGCTCAGCGCGTACGCCGAAGGCCCGTGGCAATATCGCGAAATTCCGGATCCTTATCTCGGTGATCTTGAGACGACGAAATTCTGCGGCCAGCAACTGCAAACCTGCATTCACAACCTGATCGCCTCAACACTATTGGCCGCTGTTCCCGCGGACCACCCCGTCGCGCAGAGCTAGCGTACTGCCTTTTTTTTCAACCGAGACTGGAACCAGTTGCGAATCCCGGCAATTCCGGGATGCAGGTCCGACCACCAAAAATCGTCGTAGCACATTCCCGGAAGCCACGGCACAGCCATCTTGAACAGGCTCGGCCAGAAACTTGGGTAAGCCCCCGGCCAATTCGGTGGACGCCCCGCGCGAATGTTGCTCAGGTGAGTCAACTCGCCGACAACGCGGCGGCAGGTGACGTTCTCCCGATAAGAAATCTCTCGAGGGGGAAGCGTTCCTTGCAGGCGCCATTCGATGAGATGCCGCGGGTAGTCGATTCCGCAGGCCACCGGCAGTCCAATCGACCCCCACGGTCGTCCATTGATCTCCATCAATATGAGCCGCCCGTCGCTGGTCTTCTTGTACTCCACCATCGCAATTCCCTCGAAACCCATTTCCACGATCAGACGAACGCTGCGAGAAGCCAGAGACGGGTCTAACGGGATGGACTTTCTCGCGCTGCTCCCGGATCCGCGCGGGTCTACTTCCCTGATTCTCTGCCACTGAAAAGGCACGAATGCTTTCCCGCCAGCGACAAAACAGGAAAATCCAATGCCCACGCCCGCGACAAACTCCTGCAGCAGCACATCGCCAGCTGCCCGCACTCGTTCGACGATCTTAGTTTGCAAATCCGCACCAGAATATGCGTAGGCCACCGATCCAAATACCGCTTTGCTTTCGCTCCAGCGAACTGAAAAACGATCCTTCACCACGACCGGAAATTGCGTGTCTTCCAGTGCGGAAGAATCGTCGAGCGATTCGACCATGCGCGTTCTCGGTATGCTGATTCCGAGGGACTCCGCAAGTTGTACCGTCCGGTATTTGTCGGAAGCGAACTCAAGCGCAGCCTGCGACGGCATCGCGATACTGCAAACGCCTGCGAAGCGGTCCCGTTGTAGAGACAGAGGCCCCAGGGTCCAATCCGTTACCGGAATGATGAGGTCGATCGCATGAGCACGCACGAACTCGAGAACCGCGCCAACAAAAGCATCGGCATCGTCGGTCGACACCGGATAATCAAAAGCTGCACTGCAATAGCGCGATAATCGCACAGCGGCGAAAATACCCTGGTTGGCGCCTACCGCAACCCACTGTCCGGCTCGTCCGGCGGACCGCGTTACCGCCAGTGCAGCTGCGCTGTGCCCGTCCAAAACCAGTATTTTTGCCAATCTGCGATGACCTCTTCTCAGTCTAATAAACCGCTCGTCTTATACTGCCCGTCTTATACTGCTCGACCGGCAAAAGCGCTTTCCAGGTTCCATCGCAGGCCTTCCACCGTCTTGGTAGGACGAAGGCGGTTCAAGCACAGTAAATTGTCCCCGCTACGGGTCACCCCACTGTTCGTGGTGACTGCAGTCTCGTAGCCAAGCGCGCGGCACTGCTCGACCGTCCGTTCGCTCCAATGAGGAGAAAGCGCTGGACAAGGATAAGCGAAGTGTTTGACTTGTGTTCCGAGTTGCGACTCAAGTCGATGTTTCGATTCGGCGAGTTCGCGGTAAGCTTCTTCCTCTTTGATCTGGGCCAGGTTCGGATGCGTCATGGTGTGGGAACCGACGATGTGTCCGTGACGAGTCAGCCCTCGCAGCTGTTCGTAACTCATCATCGGCGAACCTGACTGGTCTGAATCTAACTGGTCCGGCAGGCAGGTCTGCAGATTCTGCTCGATAGTCCGGACGAACTCTTCCTGCACCGTGCCGCTGAGTTGGCAGCTACGGTCGCAAGCCGCAAGAAATGCCCATTCGCGATGTAGAGAATCACTGAGACTCCAGGACTTGGCCGCCGGATCGCGCCATTCAGCTAACTTCGTTTTGCAGAAAACAAACCGCAAGCGGCTCGGCCAGGGCAGCCTTCGGTTTTCGACGCAATCGACAGTCACGTAAAACGTCGCGGGGATAGAGAGCTGATTCAGAATCGGCATCGCAACTTCATAATTATCAGCGTAGCCGTCGTCGAACGTAACGGCCACAGAGCGTTTTGGCAAATCTTCGCCGTCGCGGAGGTATTTGAGTGTTTCGTCGAGACTGATCGGATGGTACTCGCGCGCGAGCAATTCCATTTGCGCGCGAAATGCAGATTCCGAATGGACGATGCCGCCGAGCGAATCGGCCTGCTGGGTGGGATCGGGCAGAACGGAGTGGTACATCAGAATCGTCGCGCTCGGACCATGAAAATCTCCCACCAGCCGCAACGCCCCGCTGGCCAGAATCACTTTCTTAATCGAATCTCTCATTGGTCACGGATCGTTGAATACGGATCATTAACATTGATCATGAACATTGAACATCGAGTGCAGTGCAGTATGTCGCGCCGACCCTGCTTGCAGTCTAACCGAGCGGACCTTTCTTCCAGCCGTCGATGCTTGACTCGCTCGCCAGAAAACTGCGCAGGAACTTGCACATATTTTCTACGGGCAGCACGATTCATTCCCTATTCTGCGCAACTTCTTGCACACAAGAACGGAGTAGAACCGATCCTGGGAAGGAAAATTCATCGTCCGGCTTGTATCCTTATCAATTTACAGTACAATATCCAACATCTGTCTGGCATGACACTTGCCTGCAGTTAAGAAGTGCAGCTTTAGTTGTTGTACACTAGCGCTAATCAGCATCACTGGCCCGCAGCAGATTGATTGTCTCGTTAGCGCATCCCCCCGATTAACTGATCCGGAAGTCAGCATTGATTCCTAATTGCCAAACATTGAATTTACAACGCAACAAATCCAAATCGACGAACCTGGGAGGTTCACGCACTTGTCTGCTTCTTCTAGTCATTTGATCGCTCCGCACGGCGGCGAACTTGTTGATCTCATCGCGTCACCGGAAAAAGCCGCAGAACTGAAAGCCCACTCGCGCGAGTGGCCATCCTGGGACCTTACGGCCCGTCAAGTCTGCGATCTCGAATTGCTCGTGAGTGGAGGCTTCTCTCCCTTGCGCGGCTTCATGACCAAAGCCGACTACGAGGGCGTTTGCCACAATATGCGCCTGGCCAGCGGAGTCCTCTGGCCCATGCCGATCACGCTCGATGTCACCGAAGATTTTGCCAAGAAGCTCACGCCCGGAAGCAGCAAAGTCGCGCTGCGCGATGCCGAGGGCGTCATGCTGGCCGTGCTGCACGTAGAAGAAATCTGGCAGCCCGACCGGGCCGCTGAAGCGAAAGCCGTGTTTAACACCACCAGCAAGGCTCATCCCGGCGCAAACTATGCGATGAATCTGTCAAACCCGTGGTATGTGGGCGGACGCATTGAAGGGCTTCAGGGTCCATCGCATTATGATTTCCGCACACTGCGTTTCACTCCGGCGGAATTGCGCGCTGAGTTCGCTCTTCTCGGCTGGCGCCGCGTGGTTGCATTCCAGACGCGTAATCCTATGCACCGCGCCCACGTGGAACTCACCTTCCGCGCGGCCAAGCAGGTCGAAGCAAACCTGCTGATTCATCCCGTGGTCGGCATGACCAAGCCCGGCGACGTGGACTACTACACCCGCGTGCGCTGCTACCAGTTGCTGAGTTCGAAATATCCGCAAGGCACTCAGAAGCTCTCGCTGCTGCCGCTGGCCATGCGCATGGGCGGACCGCGCGAAGCCATCTGGCACGCTCTCATTCGCAAGAACCACGGCTGCACTCACCTCATTGTCGGCCGCGATCACGCCGGCCCGGGCTCCGACCCTGAAACCAAGAAACCTTTCTACGGTCCTTACGAAGCCCAGGAAGTTTTCAAGAAGCACGAAGCTGACATCGGCGTCACCATGGTGCCTTTCAGCATGATGGTGTACCTCGAAGATGAAGACCGCTACGTTCCTGACGATGAAGTCAAGAAGGGCGACAAGGTTCTGAACATCTCCGGCACCGAACTGCGCGATCGGCTGAATGAAGGCCGCGACATTCCCGCATGGTTCACCTATCCGGAAGTTGTTCAAGAACTCCGGCGCAGCTTTCCGCCACGCGCCAAGCAGGGTGTGACCATTTTCTTCAGTGGACTCTCGGGTTCGGGCAAGTCGACGATCGCCAATGTCCTGATGACGAAGTTCCTCGAAGTCGGCGGACGTCCCGTGACCTTGCTCGACGGCGATCTGGTGCGCAAAAATCTCTCGTCGGAACTCGGATTCTCAAAAGAACATCGCGACATCAACATCCGCCGCATCGGTTACGTCGCGTCGGAAATCACCAAGAACGGCGGCATCGCAATTTGCGCGCCCATCGCGCCTTATGACGCGACCCGTAAACACGTGCGTCAACTGATCGAGCCCTACGGAGGCTTCATCCTGGTGCACATCGCCACCACGGTCGAAGTCTGCGAACAGCGCGACCGCAAGGGCCTCTACGCCAAAGCGCGTGCCGGTATTCTGAAGGAATTCACCGGGATCTCCGACCCCTACGAAGTTCCCGCCGATGCCGACGTAACCATCAACACCGGCGAACTCTCAGCCGAAGAAGCCGCCCAGGAAATCATTCTGCACCTGGAGCGGGAAGGCTTCATCGGCGTAGACAAAGCGGGAGAGTAAGGCGAGGAGGGATCGACCATGCCACTGATCGCAGTCAAAATTCTGGTTGGCTTTGTCGTGGGCGTCCTCATCGGGATGACCGGAGTGGGGGGCGGTGTTCTCATGCTCCCCGTTCTGATCTTCGGCTTGGGTTATTCGCCTATCGTGGCAGTGGGTTCCGACGCGCTATTTCAATTCTTCACCAAAATCCCGGCCGGACTGCTCCACCTGAAAAATGGAACGGTCCGCCGGAAGGTCGTCCTCGCGTTGGCACTGGGGAGCATTCCCGGCTCCTTCGCTGGAGTCAAGCTGCTGATGTACATCCGTCTCCTCTACGGAAACGGCGTGAATACCTTTATCAAGATGGCAGTCGGTGTGCTGCTCCTCGTGATTCCCACGATGCTGCTCCTGCAGAAGAACATCGAAGATCGAATCGCGAATCGTGCGCCGTCCATGAAGGGTTTCGCAGGGATGGCGGTCATTGGCCTCACTGTGGGTTTCGTCGTGGGCCTAACCTCAGTTGGGTCGGGCAGCATCATCATGATGCTGCTCCTCTTGTTCTACAGTTTCCCACCCAAGATCAATGTCGGGACTGACGTGGTGCATGCGGTCGTACTCTTCGGTGTGACGGGGTGGCTTCAATTCAGGGCGGGGAACGTAGATTCCAGACTGGTTGTTGCGCTATTGATCGGCTCCATTCCTGGAGGCTTGATTGGTTCGCATCTGGCGACGCGGGTCCCCATGATCTGGCTGCGCCGTATGTTATGCGTTTTGCTGTTGATCACCGGCGCTCGCATGTTGTGGCCCGCTTAGCAAATTAATTCCAAGGGATTGCATGACTTCTGCTTATTCGGACATTCTCGCCCGCATTGAAGCTGCCATTGCAGCCTCTCGTCCGGTTTTCGCACGCTTCACACCAGGCGCGGTTGAAACCGAATACAAAATTGGACACGATCCCGTGACCGAGGCCGATCGCGCCGTAGACGCCGTGTTACGCCAGAATCTGCTGCGCGACGGCGAAGGCTGGCTTTCGGAAGAGACTGTGGATGACGCTTCACGCGTCGGCAAAAGCCGTGTCTGGATCGTCGACCCGCTGGACGGAACCCGCGAGTTTGTAGCTGGAATTCCGGAATTCTGCGTTTCGATCGGGTTCGTCGAAAACGGACGTCCCGTGGCTGGCGGGATCTACAATCCAGCAACAGACGAGACTTTCCTGGGATCGATCGATTCCGGCGTCACCTACAATGGCAAGCTTTCCCAGCCCAGTCAGCGCACCAGCCTTGAGGGCGCTTTAATTCTGGCCAGCCGCAGCGAAATCAAACGCGGCGAGTGGCAACAGTTTCAGGGCGGCGATTATCAGATTCGCCCCATGGGTTCGGTGGCATACAAGCTGGCACTGGTGGCTGCCGGCCGGGCTGACATTACCTTTACTTTGACGCCGAAAAATGAGTGGGACGTTGCCGCCGGCGCCGCACTCGTCGCCAGCGCTGGAGGATTCGTCGCCACCCTCGACAATACTCCGCTGCGCTGCAACAACCGGAATCCGCTTCTTACCGGATTGATGGCTAGCGGACCATTTCTCAGGGAAGAATTGCTTTCGGCATTACGCGATCATCTGCCCGCGCACGCGGCTGATTCCAGTTGCAGTTAGAAGCTATTTCATAAATCCAATTGGGGAAGGGCATGGCTTAAGCCGTGCCGCCCACGGCCGATAAAGACGAGGGCTTTAGCCCCTGAGGTCTTCCGCCTGGCATTCGCGTCGGACATTTATGAGATGAGTTCTAGCACGAGCGGGCGCGAGGCTGATGCGCTTCTGCCTGATTCCCTGCTCAATCCTCGGTTTAATCTTCGGGCACGATGTAGTGTTGCGGCGCGACCCTGCGCACGGCGACCAGAGCACCCACGCCGCTGAGCCAACTTTCAAACTCCAACTGACTCCGGCCGGTAGTATCCACGATTCGCGGAATCAGAAACGGATTGTGGTGGCGATCAACCAACCCAGCGTCACAAGTCGTGGCGGAGATTACATCTTCCTTCTCCAGCCAGCCGAAAAATTCCTTCTTATAAACTCCGCTCGGGTAACAAAAATGCCTAGCCGGCCGTCCCGTCAGAGCTTGGACCCTTTCCCGGTTCTCAACGATTTCCCGTCGGAAAGCTGCCTCCTCATCTGGCGTACGGTGGCGATGCGTGTGCAGTTGCACGTCAACGCCGTCCTTTGCAATTTCCGCGACCTCTTCCTGGTTCATCAGTTGCAGAATGCGTTTGGCGGCGAGCGAACTGTAGTCGATCCCGAGAATGCCCGCCAATTGCCGGGCAATCTCATTCTTCTCGCGGCCGGTCAGATTCTCCCGTTCGGATCGTTCGATCAGGCTGCGGACGATCCGGTGTCGGCCCAGCTCCGTGCGCAGATCCATCGGTTGGGAGAGTCCGAGCTCTCGCGCTCCATCCAACTGTTCCCCGCGCCGTTTCCACAGCATGTAGGAGCAAGTCAAGTTGAAAATTGGCATCTGATGATCGGTATAGTACGTGGTTTGATAAACGGTAACGGGAAAGGAATATTTCTTCAGAAGGGGATAGGCCTGCTTGTAAAAATCATATGTTCCGTCGTCGAACGTGATGGCGACGCTGCGCGGCGGCAGGTCGCCGGAACGCACGCGGGTGAGAGCTTCGCCCAGCGGCAGCACGGAACAATCCATGGATCGCAGTGTTTGCAGCCGCTGTTCGAGCTGCTCCGGCCGCAGGTAGAGTCGTGGCCGCCACTGATGTTCGTCTTCGAGCGAAATGCCGTGATAGCAGAGAATCAGCAGCCGCTCCCGGCGCCACTTGCTGTTCGCGACCAGATCGAACGCTCCTGCGCTTTTGAGCAGGCCGAGCGCGGCGAGCTTGGCTTTTCTTAGCATCCGGATCGGATCGTGAGTGCGGACGAGCGCATCGTTGATTGAGCCACCGCTATTGAACCACCACGTCGATTTGTGAAGCGCTCGCCGCCGCATCGGCCTCGCCATCCAGAAAAACTCTCTGCCACAGCTCGAGATTCAGCAGGCGCCAGATGCGGTTGCCATGGTCGCGATGTCCCGCGCGGTGCTCATCGAAAATCCGCTGGACGGTTTCGCGCCGGAACAGTCCCCGCGCCCGGCTGCGCGGCTCCGACAGCAGTCTTTCGATTTCCTCCAGCTGCGGACCGGCCAGCCAATAAGCCCAAGGCGTTGGGAACCCCATCTTTTTGCGGTAAACAATCTCTCTGGGTAGCAAGTCAGCAACCGCCTCTTTGAGAATAAACTTCCCTGCCATCCCCTTGATCTCGTGGCTCGCGGGAATGCGTGCCGTGAATTCCACCAGGGGATGATCGAGAAATGGGACCCGGCTCTCAATGGACGCAGCCATGCTCATCTGATCCTGCTTCATCAGCAGCTCGATCAGATAGCTGTTGATGTCGGTGTAGAGCAAGCGGTGCAGCAGGTCGCCTGTCGACCGATCCCACGCGCCCATCGATCCGGCATAGGCCAACCCCGCGCTGGCCAGCGCTTCCGGCGTTAGCAGCTCGGAAAATTCGCTGGCAGAAAACGCCGAATAGAAATTGTCGAAGTAAAACGACGGCCAGTCCTCGCCGTCCCGCATTAGAAACGTGTGTTCGATTTTGCGATGTAGAGCCGCGGACAGCGGCGCGGAACTGATCCCAGCATGGAATGCTCTGCGCAGAAAAGCGGGCACCAGAGCGCGGTATGTCCGGTCCATTTTCGAATTCAATAGCGTCCACGCGTACCGGGTATAGCCAGCCAGAGTCTCGTCGCTGCCTTCGCCCGTCAGCACGACGGTGACCCGCTCCCGTGCCAGCCGAGCCACATAATATAAGGAGACGCTCGAGGGCCACACGACTGGTTCGTCTTCGTGCCAGATCAAATGCGGCAAGCTGGCGAAGAATTCTTTGCGGCTCAGACGAACTTCGTGGTGATCCGATCCAATGTGCGCGGCGACCTGCCTTGCGTAGGGGAGCTCGCTGAACTCTTCTTCTCCATAGCCGACCGCAAAGGTTTGAATCCGATTGCCGCGAATTTTTGTGGTCAGCGCCGCCACTGCACTCGAATCCAGACCGCCGCTCAAAAACACACCCAAAGGCACATCGCTCATCAGATGCGATCCAACCGCGTCTTCCAGCAATTCCCGGTACGTTCTCACGTAGTACTCGTGCGGGCGCGGCTCGCGATCCACTTCCGCTGTGAGATCCCAGTAGCGCTCGATCCTGGGCTCGTTCCTCGGTTCGGTGCTGGACCTGCCTTGCTCAGAAAGTTCCAGCGTATGTCCCGGCATCAGTTTGCGGATGCCCGCGAACATGGTTTCCGGCCCAGTAATGTAGCCGAACGTGAGATATTCCGCGAGCCTGCTCCGGTCGAATTCAGCCGCCACGCCGGGATACGCAAGGATCGCTTTAATCTCCGAGCCGAACAGAAAAGCCTTGCCGTCCCAACGGTAGTAAAAAGGTTTGATCCCGAGCCGGTCCCGCGCGGCGAACAAAACGCGCTTGCGGCGGTCCCAAATCACGAAGGCAAACATCCCCCGCAGATGCCGCACGCAATCGCGGCCGTACTCCTCATACAAATGAACAATAGTTTCGGTGTCACTGCGCGTACGATAGTGGTGCCCCTTCGCCTCCAGCCCGGCCCGCAGTTCCGCATGGTTGTAGATTTCGCCGTTGAAAACAATCCATACATCGCGATTTTCATTGGCCAGAGGCTGGTGGCCGCTCTTCACGTCAATAATGCTCAGCCTCCGCATCGCCAGGCCGACATTCTCTTCTACGAAGAAACCCTCGTCATCCGGTCCTCGATGCACGATGCGGCGATTCATGCCCGCCAACACGTCACCCTTGACGTGCCAGTCGCGATCGGAAAAGAAGATTCCACAGATTCCGCACATAGGTCAGCTTTTTTCTTTCGAGGTAATGTTTCCGACGGTTTGTAGATTGGGATTCTGCAGATTGCTGTTCTCCAGGTCACTCTTCGTCAGCAACATTTTCCAGCCTTCGCGATTCACCAACACCGACTCCGGATCCGAAGACACTACCTCAAATTGATCCGCGTCTCCGGTTGTTTCACATCGCAAGACAGCTCGTTTCGCGGTGACGATCGTCCGCTCGGACCATTTCACATAAGTAGCATTGCAACAGACCAGAGTTTGCGCCGCAGCGTTTCCTGCTCGTTCCCAATAGAGAAACTCCGCATCGCTGTTCCACTGCTCCAGCCTCCAGGGCTTGCCCTGGCCAAAGATGACGCAATGCTCGCTCTCGGCCGTTTTACAGCGGTATCCAACTGAGAGCGAAGAAGAAGAGGACCCGGCAATCTTTGTCAGCCGGTGCTCCGAGCGCGAGGCGCCGGCATCCAGACGCATCAACGTTACAAATTCGGCGGGAAGCAGCGCCTTGGTAGCGAAGTGTAGCACGCTATGATTTTCCTTCTTGCCGTACACGGGCGAGTTGAGATGTTCCTCGACGCTTTGCGTCCATCCGTTGCCCTCGACAGTAACGAATCGCAGACCACAACCATCACGAAGAAACACATTATCGTCGCCGCTAGCCGCGCTCAGTCCTGGCCCAAGATGCCAGAAGAGATCGAGTTGATATTCTCCAAACCCAAGAGCTTGGTCGCGCACCAGCCAGAAACCGGACTTGAGCGAGAAGACGAAGCGCCGGTGAACTACGGCATTCGGCAGGCGCGAATATCCATCGTGGCTGCCCACAAAGAGATCGAAAGTCTTTCCTACAATCCAGCCTTCCGCCTTGACGTTAGGCAGCCTACCCCAACCGAAAGGACCCCTCGGTTCCGCCTGATCCTGGCCGGCAACCAACAAAGTATTGTGAGCCCTGGTGCCGCGGAAGCGATCGCGCTCACGATCTGCTCCAACATATTCGAACGTCCCTGAATCGACGAGCAGATCGCACCCACTGCTGCTAGCCGTAAGGCTGAGAGCATCCGCGTGGCCGTGCCCAGCGGTCTGCGCGCCTTGCGGACCCGCATCAATCACCAACTGTCGCTCCGGATCGGTCCCCGTCATCACGTATAAGCCGCCGCCTCGGAGTGCAACTGAGTTGCGCGCCGGTGCGACCACCACAAGCCGGTCGAATTCCTCAATGCCTGCCTCACCCAGCAGCCAGAGCGTCTCCTCCCGCGCACTTCCGGCCAGCATCTTGAAGTCGCCCCGTCCGAACAGGACGGCGCCCGTCGCGAGCGGATCAAGCAAATGCGCCGTTCGGTTCCGAGAAGGATCAAACAGTCGTCCACCATCTTCATCGCCAAGCTGCGGCACCGTTCCTCCGCGAGCCAGGACCGATAGCGCTTCCAGCATGCGTTCCATGGTGCGATCCAAAGCCCGATCCGATTGAACCGGCGTAGAGATTTGGTTCAGCGATGCCAGCACGGCCGCATGCATGAAGAAGTCCAGGGCGTAGACGTGGTAATAGATTGACTGCTCGAAATGAAGTCCGTCACTCTGTACTTGACGGTCCGCCTCCTGTTGCACGATCTGCCATCCGCGCTGTTGCCAGCGCCGGGCAGAAGGAATCTCTGGGCAGAGCGTACCAATAAAAAACAGGGCAACTGCCTCTCCCAGCAGATGGGTGTTCGGCGAGAAATATGTAGATAGATAGCAGTCAATGTGACGCCCGGAAATCGCTATAGCACGAAGCCACGCCGCTCGAAATGTGGCGGGCATTGCCGCCGAATCCGCCATAAGAAAATAAACCCAGAGCCAGGAAAGACTGCGAAAGGCAACTTCCAGGCTGCTGGCCCAGTTGATGCCGATGGGATACGGATTCTCAGCATGCCAGTGCTCCCACTGGCGAAACAGCTCCGCGGCAAATTTCTGATTGCCGCTCAGCCGGTAAGCTTTGGCCAGCGTAACGAGGTGCTGATGCCGATTCAGTTCCCACGTGACTTTGCTATCGCCTACTTCAGCAAAGTCGAGATATTTCATCTGGAACCACGGTTTTCGCGGCGCGCGTTTTCCGTGGAGTTGGTCGCAGTGCCAGTCGATTTCCGCTCCATAGTCCACGCCTTCATAGCCCAGCAGGTCGAACCGATGCTGGCAGATGCGCTCGGCACGTTCGATAATCTGCTCGGCAGTCGCCGGAAAGATCTGCCGCAGTTTTGAACACAGCCCCGGAACAGCTTCCGGTGAGAAGAAAAAGTGTGGTTGCTGCCTGAAAACAGCGCGCATCCGGGGAGCGAAATCTGCACCCAGCTTGTAGCGCGCGAGGTCCAGACGGGCGGTCGCTTGCTGGCGAACGCGATCGACAATTTCCGCGCGGTCCATGGAAAGCATGCGCCGATAAACGCGCTTCCAATTGGCCGGCGCCGAACTCATTGCACGGCTCGTGAGCGTAACAGTTCGGTATAGAGCTGGTCGGTGCTTTCAATCATCCGCTGAAAACTGAATTCCCGAGTCACATACTCCCGCCCATTCTTTCCCAAGCTTGACGCGAACTCGGGATCCCGCAATAAACGCAGCAACGCTTCCTCCAGTGCAGAAGAATCCTCCGGCGGAACCAGCAACCCGCTTTTGCCATCCTGAACAATCTCGGCGTTGCCGCCGACTCGGCTGGCAACCGTGGGCAGGCCCGCGGCCAGATACTCCAAAACCGCATTGGGCAGCCCCTCGGCCTTAGACGGCAGAACCCCAATGTCGCAACAAGCGAGGATGCGGGGAACGTCATCCCGTCGCCCCAGGAACAGGAAGTGCCGCTCCAGTCCCAGCGCCGCAACTTGCCGCTCGAAGTCTTTCCGCAGCGCTCCGTCGCCCACGAGCACAAAGCGGGTTTCCGGGAACTTGCGAGTGATCGCAATAGCAGCGTCAATCAGCCAGGGATGGCCCTTAACGTCGCTGTGCATGTTTCCCACCAGCACGATCCATTTTTCTTTTTCTATTGCCCCGCCCTCGTTTGCGTCGCTGCGTATGAGCCATCTCCGGTCTCGCGAGCCGTGGCTGAATTTCTCCATGTCCACGCCGTTGTAAATAACGCGAATTTTTCCCGGAGCAAAGTGGTTCTCCGCCAGCATATCCTCCCGCACCGCATTCGCGTTGGTCAGCACAACGGCACAAAGATTCTGCATACGGCGCAGCCACACCCGCCGCCGGGTCTTGTACAAGTCGAGATGCGAAAGATCGCGCTGGCTGGAAATGATCACCGGAACCCGTGCGATCACCGCCGCTGGGATGCCCAGCAAGTTCGCATACAAATCGTGAGTGTGAACAATCCGGAATCCGCCCCGGCGCAGGAAAACTGCCAGACGAAACATCTGGTACATCCCGTTTACCGAATCGAACCCGCCCTTGGGATAGAATTCGCAAACGGAGACGGATGTCCCTGACAATTTCTCGAGCAACGGGCCGCGCGCGCGCAGGCAACCCAAGGTCACTTCGTAGCGCGCAGAGTCGAGTCGGGTCGCCAATTGAACGGCTTGCGTCTCGGTGCCGCCAATATTCAAGGAATCCAACAGGAAAAATACTTTTCGCCGAGCCACCAGCCCTTCCGTGACGTGGCTCCTCTTCGCCGCTCCTTTCGCATCTGAAGCGATGGTCCCAGGCCCAGAACCCCGTTGGTTCGACAAATCCATGGTCCTTCATACTAGCGGCAATTTCCCTCTCCTGCAAAGCACCAGAAAGTTAGACGAAGTGCTGAGACCGGCTGCGATTGCCCCTACTGACGCCCGTTTGCCGCATTCACCACACAGGGCTTATCTTAGAAAGCGGAACGTAAAAGGAAAGTGGAACGTAAAAGTTGGAACGTGGCATTTTGTAGAAACGGGGAAGGGTATGGAAAGCGCATGAGCCGGGCAATCAGCATTTTTGGTTTGGGATACGTGGGTACGGTCACGGCAGCTTGCCTGGCGCACCAGGGAAACCGGGTTACAGGAGTTGACCTCAGTCCCGCCAAAGTCGAGGCCCTCGTGGCGGGACGCAGTCCGATTGTTGAGCCCGCGGTAGCCGACTTGATCGCCGAGTCCCAGAAGGCTTGCCGATTGCACGCCACAACCGATTCGGAGAAAGCCGTTCTGGAAACTGAAATCTCCTTCCTCTGCGTGGGTACTCCTAGCCTGCGCAACGGCAAGCTGGATCTGGGCCACATCGGCCCCGTCTGCCAGGAGATTGGAGAAGCCCTCCGCAAGAAAAATTCCTTTCACCTGGTCGTACTGCGCAGCACCGTGCTGCCGGGAACAGCCGAGACCATCGTCGTTCCCACCCTGGAAAAAGCCAGCGGGAAAAAGATGGGACTAGATTTTGGCGTATGCGTGAATCCCGAGTTCATGCGAGAAGGTACTGCCGTTGCCGACTTTCTGGAGCCTTCCATTACGATTATCGGAGCAGGCGATCCCGCGCACAGCAAAATTCTTCGCGATCTCTATGCCTGGGTGCCGGGAAAAGTTTTTGAAACCTCATTTCGCTCGGCAGAAATGGCGAAATACGTGTGCAACGCCTGGCACGCCGTGAAGGTTTCTTTTGCCAACGAAGTGGGCACTCTGGCGAAGGAACTGGAAGTCGATGCCGAAGCCGTAGTCGAAATATTCACCGCCGACACCAAGCTGAACATCTCGCCGAGCTATTTGAAGCCAGGATTTGCGTTCGGCGGTTCGTGCCTGCCTAAGGACGTGCGTGCTATGAACTATCGCGCCAAAGAACTCGATCTTGCCTTGCCTCTTTTCGAATCGATTCTTCCGAGCAACGATGCCCACCTGGATCGCGCCGTCGAGATCGTACTGAGTGCGGGCAAGAAAAATGTAGCCGTGCTCGGCCTGAGCTTCAAAGCGGCGACCGATGACCTCCGCGAGAGCCCGCAGGTGCAACTGGTAAAGCGCCTCATCGGCGAAGGCTGCAAGCTCCAAATTTGGGACGACAATGTTTCCCTGGGGCGACTCATCGGTTCCAACCGTCAATACATTGAAAACGTGATCCCTCACATCGGTTCGCTGCTCTGCTCAAGTCTAGAGCAGGTGCTCAGCGAGGCAGAGGTCGTCGTCATCGGCACCCGTGGAATTGACCGCAAGACTCTGGACTCTCACCTGCGCCCCATACATTTTGTGGTGGACCTGGTCAATCTGGAGAAGTCCCGGCGCCCTTCCGCGAGCCCATCCTATGAGGGCTTGTGCTGGTAGTCTAACGACCAATGAAAATACTCTGGGTCAAGGCAGGCAAGTTGTTGCCGGTCGACACCGGCGGCAAGATTCGTTCCTTCAACATCCTCCGCCATCTGGCCAAGGACCACGAGGCCACACTGCTCTCCTATTACGGCGGGCGTCGCGATCCGGACTACGAAGCAGCAATCGCGCAGCAACTGCCCGGAGCCCAGACTATCCACACGGCTGCACCAGAAGGCACGCTAGCCCAGTCTCTCGACTACATTCTCCGGCTGCCTTCGCCGGCTCCCTATGCGGTGAAAAAATTCACGCATCCTAAGATTCGTCAGGAAGTCGCACTGCGACTCAGCGATCGCCGTCTCGATGTAGCCGTATGCGATTTCCTTTCGGCATCGCTGAATTTCGAAGAACACTCGCTGGTCCCGGTCGTTCTCTTTCAGCACAATGTTGAGACCATGCTCTGGCGGCGTATGGCGAGTACGGAGAAGAATCTTTTTCGCAAGCTCTCGTACAGTGTCGAAGCCCGGAAGATGTCGGCTTACGAAGCCCGTACGTTGCGAAGATTTCAGCATGTCATTGCGGTTTCAGATCATGATCGCAACCAAATGCTGACGCTATATTCTGGCTGTCCGATCACAGTCGTCCCGACCGGAGTGGATACCCAGCAGTATCCGGTAGCGCCCTCCGTTTCAGGAACTCCTCCGCTGATCGTTTTCACTGGCTCAATGGATTGGGAACCCAACATTGACGCCGTGGAATACTTTTGCCGCGAGATCTGGCCGGTTGTATTGTCCGCGCATGCGGACGCTCGTTTTCAGATCGTCGGCAGGAATCCACACTCGCGTGTACGCAGGCTGGCCTCGGCTTCGGTCGAGGTCACCGGAACTGTACCTTCCGTCAGCGACTATCTGCGATCGGCTACGGTCGTGATTGTGCCTCTGCGCATTGGCGGCGGAACACGGCTCAAGATTTTCGAAGCCATGGCCATGGCCAAGGCCATGGTTTCCACCTCCATCGGCGCGGAAGGATTGGACGTAACCCACGGCCGTGACTTGCTGATCGCCGACGATGCAGCGTCATTTGCCGCCGCCATTCTGCAGTTCCTGCGCGATCCCGAACTCCGCCGAAGGTGCGAGCAGAATGCCGCCGCGTTGGCCGCGCGCTTTGACTGGTCGCAAATCGCGCGGCGTTTCGCCGAAGTGCTCCGGGAGGCCGCGAGCGACTTTCGAAGTGCGAAAACAGTGGAGCGCACAGCCGTCTTGCCGGTGCAGCCGTGAGAATTCTGGTACTCGATGGCAACCAGAATCAGGCAGTCGCCTCGGTGCGCTCTCTGGCCAATGCGGGTCACGAAGTTCTGGTCGGCGAATCTCATTCCTGGTCGAAAGCTGGCTGGTCTCGCTCGTGCCGTGGCACGTTCCAGTATCCCGATCCGAAAGAAGATCCCGTCAGTTTCGTCGCGCGTATTTCCGAAGTAGCGGCGCAGCAACCCGGCACTCTCGTCCTCCCCATGACCGAGGCCACGACGCTTCCCTTGTCCGCTGAACGCGACGTGCTCCGGGCATCGGGCGCAAGGCTAGTCCTGCCCGCGCATGGCGACGTCCTGCGTGCATTCAACAAAGAGGAAACAGTTCGTCTGGCAGCCTCTCTCGGAATCGCCGTTCCCAAGACGACCGTCGTCTGTAATGTCGAACAGGCTCGCGCTGCCGCGGACGCAATCAAGTTTCCGGTAGTTTTGAAGCCGCGCAGTTCAGTCGAGGCCCAGTCCAATGGCGCGATGCAGATCACCGGACGCCCGCGTTACGCCAGAAATGCTAAAGAACTCCAGGCCGTCTATCAGCAGATGAGCCTGACATGCTCGCGAGTCCTGCTACAGGAGTTCGTCGACGGCGAAGGCACAGGCTATTTCGCCTTGATGCGCCAGGGTGAGTTGCGAGCGGAGTTCGCACACCGGCGCATCCGCGACGTTCATCCCACGGGATCGGGCAGCGCAGTTCGCATCAGCGTCGAACCCGATTCGCAAGTTCGCAGCGCGTCTCTCGCGCTCCTGCAGGTACTGAACTGGCACGGCGTTGCCATGGTAGAGTTTCGGCAGGTTCCGGGCAGTGCGCCGGTATTCATGGAAGTCAACGGACGCTTCTGGAACTCCCTGCCGCTTGCCTGCTACGCGGGAGCCGACTTTCCCGCACTGTTGGCGCAGATGGCTGAATCCGGCGACATCGAAAAGCAGATTTCATTCCGTACCGGAGTCAGATGCCGCTGGCTCCTGGGAGATTTTCGTCATCTGGTCGAGGTATGGCGCGGAGCGTCGGCCGGTTACCCCAGGCCTTATCCGGGACGACTGCGTACTCTGCTGGCGGTGCTGACGCCTGTGCCCGGCACGTTCCACGACAACTTTCAGTGGTCCGATCCTCTGCCCGAATTCGGAGACTGGATAGACTTTCTGGACCGCGTGTTCCAAAAGACAATATCCTAGCTGGCAGCAATGCAGACATCTGCATGGCTAAACATTAATGTCTAAACTCGGCACAGTTTTCTTCATGTATCACGAACTGGCTCTTCCCGGCCGGGCATTTTGCCACGACGAGCCGGGGTATACGCGTTATGTCGTGCCGGCCTCTGATTTTCGCGCTCACATGGAGCGTCTCAAACGCGACGGCTGGCGTGGCAAGAATGTGACCCAGGCGATGCAGTCCTTCGACGGCAAGAGTGTCTGCGTCACTTTCGATGACGGTTGTGAAACCGACCTGCTCTCTGCCGCACCCATTCTGAAAGAGTACGGATTCAGCGCAACCTTTTACATCACTCTCGGGTTCCTGGGAAAACCTGGATATCTCTCCGAAGCGCAGATTCGCAATCTAAGCTCGCTCGGATTTGAGCTCGGCTGCCACTCCTTGACCCATCCCTACCTCACCGACATCGACGACGCAAAACTCAAAGACGAGACCGCCGTGGCCAAGCAACAACTAGAACAAATCGCCGGCGTTCCGGTCGAACATTTTTCCTGCCCCGGCGGACGATGGAATCGCCGAGTCATCCAGGCAGTCAAGGCCGCCAGGTTCCGCACCATGGCCACCAGCCGCACCGGAATCAATTCTGCGACCACGGATCCGTTCCAACTGGCTCGTGTAGCCGTGTTGAGTGGCACCAGCGAAGAAATTTTCATGCGCGAGTGCCGTGGCCAGGGACTCCTCGGAACCCAACTCAAGGAAAAGGCGCGGGAGACTGCCCGACGCGTGCTCGGCAACTCAATCTATGACTCGCTCCGCAGCCTGATTCTCGGTCGAGAAGAAAACACCGGCCCGGAGCGTCATTAATCATTAAATATTGATCGTTAAATATTGAACATTAAATATTGAACATTAAATATTGATCATGGAATATCGATCATCGAATATTGATTCTGTGGATTATTCTTGCCGGGTGATTCTCGCCACCCCATGTCCCGCTGCTGTACCACGGAGTGTACTTTCGTGTATTCGGCACTGTCTCTCCGTTATCTAGTCTCACCGGACTTTCCTCGCTAGATTGAACGAGCGAATCGAATCTCAAATTCCTTTCGAATTCAATCTGTGAGGTCCTCCCCCAATGTTCTTGGAATCGTCCCCCGATTGCCAAAATAGCAAAGCATCTGCACGTTTTGTCCAGCAACTTAGAACTACGATCCTTCTCTCAGCCCTGACTTGCCTGTGCGTCGGCTGCGCAGGATTTTCGACATCCGCAGTGCAGCAATCTACGGTCGTCCCTGCTGCCCTCGCGTTTGCGGTTTACTGGCTGCCCGTTGGAACGGAGGGAGTTCCCTACAATGCAAGTCTGGCAGTCACGGGGGGGACGGCACCTTATGTGCAGCAAATCACGCAGGGAACCCTGCCTCAGGGCCTTGCGCTAAACAAGAACACCGGAGTCATTTCGGGGACACCGTCACAGACTGGAACTTTCTCTTTCACGATTTCCGTAACCGACGCAACCTCCGCGACGGCCAGCCAATCCCTTAGCGTCGCAGTGAATTCCAACAATACTCTTGATTCGTGCGGCCCTCCAACCTACAACTGCACTACAAGTGCCACCAACGTGGTTCAAACTCCGAACACAGCCCCCTTCAAGGGCGCGAATGGCTACAACCAGATCGGCTATGACCTCAGCCTCAACCCCTCGGGTACTGACCCGATCCTGCGCGCGAGTGATTCCACGATGGTGTCTGGGCATACCCTTTCTTCCACAGCCAGCGGTGGAGACAATGATGAGGGGTGGAACTGCACCGGGAGGACGGACACCTCAGCCGCCTGCAGGAACTCAATGCTGTACTTTCTCACCGCCCAATATGGCGGCTGTCCTTACGTCGAAGGAATAAAAATCATTAAGGGTCTGCCCACCGTGGTTGCTCCGTTTCCGGCAGATGCCTCCGCCACCACCGCGCATCCCAGCCCATGCGGATTACTGACCTGGAGCCACCAGAACCCCAATGTGGCCTTTATGCTGGGTGCGGTCAGGGACGGCGCAAGCGTCGGCGACCCGGTGATTTATGAAATAACATACACCTGGGATGGAGTTCTGGGACACTCGCCCACGCTCACACAGACCGTCCTGTACGACATTGGAGCAAATTCGGGTGTGCTGCCAAACGGCATTGCCTTCAACGAAACCTGGTCAAGTCCTCTTTCGCAAGATATCAATGACAACATTTTTGTAATTGCACTCTCCCCCGTGAACGGCATCGCTTCAGGCGTCGATACCGTAAGCGTAGCCAGCGGCTCGAATGCCTTTACGATCGCCGGTCCCACTTCGCTGCCCACAGATGGCTCCTGGATCAACGCCTCTTTGACGATCGCGGGCGTAGCCAACACCTACACCATCACGAGCATTGAAAGTGGAGGAGCTTCCGGCACAATGTCGCCCAGCTATTCCGGCACCACCGATCACGCTGCATCTCTGTCGATTCCCGGCGGTCAAGGCACCGGGGTTTACGAAGTGGGCGTCCAACTCTCTCCCGCGGCTGCGGCCAGCTATAACGTCTATACGGGTAAAGTTTCTGCGAGTGGAGCCTGGTCCGGTGGGACCATTGATTCTGGCTGCACAGCCATGTACATACACGACAGTTTCATGTTTACCGATGGCCAATATGTGCAGATCAGCGGCTCCAACACCGGCGCTGGCTGCGGCGACACCAGCAATTTCTGGCAAATTGGCACGACCCATGCCGTGAGTTGCACCGCGACGACAACGCATGGGGGAAACCTGTGTGCCGGTCACAACACATTTGGCTATCACAACGAAGTTGGCATCAGCAATCCGAATTTTTATGACTTCGACCCCGCCGACGCCAGCAGCACTACCCCGTTCCCGCCATTCGGGACCATTGACGGAAATTGCGAAAACCACTTCAGCTGGCGTAATGCCACCGCGGGAGATACGCAACCCATCATCGGTTCGAGCGCGAGTCCGAATTACTCCAGCTCGCGATCAACGTCCACTTGGATCTATCCCGGACAAAACGAAAACTTTGCTGTTTTGTCCGACGGAACACTGAAGCGCTTTTCGCACAATTTCATACTGGGACCAAACAATACGTCGGGGTGCGGGACGACCAACGTCGGCCCCTTTGACTTCTACTTCACCGCGCAGAACGCAATCGGCATCACCAGCCAGGACGGCCGGCTTTGGATTTGGGGTTCCAGTATGCTCGGGCAGTTGGGTACCGATGTCGATGGGGGCACCCGAGCCGATGATTTCGTGCAGTTGTTGCAATAGACAGTCGTTCGGTCTCTCGTCTTATACTTTGGGTTCTTACTTTGGGTTCAACCCACCATCGCAATCCGTTTTTCCATTCACCAGAACCGCACGATGCGATTGAGCGTCGTAACTGGCAGCCGTCCATTCGGCGACCCCGTACCGGCACGCCCACTCGCCCCGATGATCGGGTTCGGCATCGACCAGATAAATCCTGGGGGCGTGACGCCAATCGCCCTCGTTCAGATTGAAATGTTTGGCGACGAATCCTGGACTGTCATGCAGAAGCACAAGGCCGGAAATGTTTGAAGCGGTGACCGCCGCGCGAATCTTGCGATAGGGTTCGCCGCGACGCCAGACAGTCATCGCCGTTGTAGTCTGCATCGCAGTCTGCATCACGGTGAACAGGACGATGGCCCAAATCAGCGCCCAACGCGGCGTATGCCAGCGCTCCACCAGAAGGTCCAGTCCACGGGCGGCTAGCAATAGCACGGCAAAGAATCCCTCAAAATGAAAACGTTCTCCGAAAAAAACTCCAGAGCCATCGGGATGCGCCAGGTAAGCGAGCACGAGAGCCAGGTATAGGCACGCGAGAATCCAAACTTCCGTACGCCGCCGTTTTTCGCGTACCAGCGCATAGCCTGCCAACAAGTAAACAAAAGGGAAAGCTCCGATCAGGCTCTCCTCGGCCGTATTCCGTCCGTACTCCCGAATGCCTTGCCAGATCCGGTCGGGGTTGAAGGAAAGTTCCGGAGGAGTGTTTGTGCCAGCCGCCATCGCGTACGGTGAAACCAGCCAATGGCCGGAGTACGTGTGGTTGTAGAACAGAACTCCCGCGAGCGCAATCGCGCCGAAGACAACCCCGATGCCGAATATGCGGCCTAGGGCCGCTCCATTTTTCCGGTTCAACCACAACGCCGCCGCTGTAGTAACAAAAGCCAGCACAAACCCCGTATACGGACGCACCTGCAGCGCGGCCGCGACGCAGGCAAACATTCCCGCGTAATACCATAAGCTTCCGCTGGCCAGTCCTTGGAACAGTGCGAGGCAAGCTCCAGCAGCCAGCAGCGCGCACAAGGCATGCGACATCATGCCGATCGAACTCACCAGATAAAAGGGCGAGAAGATGGCAAAGAAAACTGCCATAGCGCCCGTTTCCCAGGAGAAAACGCGCCGGCCGATGGCAGCGATCGCAATCAGTTGCACGAGTCCGAAGACGGGGTTCGGCAACCAAGGCGCCGAGATGAGATAGCCCAGCGACAGCACCAGCGGCCATCCCGGCGGAAACTTAGGAAACCATCCCTTGGGCACCAAAATGTGATTCGCATAAAAGAGCTCGTCCGGCGTTTGCCGTACTTCAGCAGTCGCCCCGATCAGCGGATCGGCCATTACCCTTCCACTGCGGTAAAGACGCGCTTGAAAAGAATATCCAGACTCATCTGGATTCACCCGCCCCTCTGCGGCTAACCAGCTCAGGGGCATCGCAACGAGTGCAAAAGCAACCAGAACCATCCCATAACTGATTCTGGGAAGGCCACAGGTCGCATTCGAGTTGCGCCCCGACTGCGGAAACGACCTCAGAGACCACACCACAACGGGCAGAATGACCGCGTACTGCAAGAAAAGCAGAATCCAGTACAAATGCTGGGAGCCGACCAACGTGCCGAAGATCAGAATTCCAACATAGAGCAGCACCGAGGCACCCAAACAAATGAGCGGAAGCGGGCGTGTCTGACGGACACTCGTAGTCGCGGTCTGCGCGGGAGGCTGGGAGATCGGAGTCATTGGCGGGAACGGGGAAAATGATTATCGGCTCCGTCTCATCGCACTGTCAATTATTAATGGTTTGGTAATGTTCTAACCGGGCCCCTATCGTGGGTTTCGGCCATGCTAATCTAAACGCAGAAAAACAATTATGAAGCTATCCGTCGTCATGCCGGTTTACAACGAACGCCATACCCTGCGGCAGGTGGTCGAAAGGGTGCTGGCGGTCGGATTGGAAATCGAGTTGATTTGCGTCGACGACGGATCGAAGGACGGTTCTCGCGAAATCCTCGCGCAATTGCAGAAAGAGCATCCGCAAATCTGTGTTGCTCTGCAGCCTAAAAATATGGGAAAGGGGGCCGCTCTTCGCCGTGGGATTCAGGAAGCCACTGGAGATTTTGTAATCATCCAGGACGCCGACCTCGAATACAACCCGGAGGAATATCCCGTGGTGTTGGAACCGCTGATTCAAGGACAGGCCGACGTGGTCTACGGTTCGCGCTTCCTTTCCGGCCGCCCTCATCGCGTGCTCTATTTCTGGCATTCGGTGGGCAACTGGCTGCTGACCCTTCTTTCCAACGCTCTCACGGATTTGAACCTCAGCGACATGGAAACTTGTTACAAGGCGTTCCGCCGAGAAATTATCCAGTCCATCCCGTTGCAGGAGGATCGCTTCGGATTTGAGCCCGAAATCACCGCGAAGATCGCGAAGCGAAGATTGCGCATCTATGAAGTCGGCATCAGCTACTCCGGCCGTACCTACGAAGAAGGCAAGAAGATCGGCTGGAAGGACGGATTCCGCGCCCTCTGGTGCCTGCTAAAATATTCCGTCGCTGAGTCCGCTGTCCCGTTGCAGAAGGCTGCCTCTCACACTACCAGCGCGACGCCGGAAACCACTTCCGGTGATTTGCCGCCTACGGAATAATTTCTGCGAGGCTCCTATCACAATCCAACCAAAAATCTCAAAAGAGAGATCTCAAAACAGAATGATCAGGGGATAGGGGATAAAGTTCAGGGGGATATGGTGAAGCGCTTGGCCCGGTACGTCGTTTCTTTGGCAATCGTGTTCTGCCTCGCCCATCTTACTTCAGTCGATTGCATGGCTGGCCAGCCAGCCGCACAAGCCGCTGGCGGCTATGACGGCCCGGCTGAATTGCCCCGCGTTTATATGAAGACCTCGCTGGCGGAGACGCCGGCGCCCGGCAAGACACTGCTCGTTTCGCAAACTGACAATTTGCAGAATGCGCTCGACAGCGCGCAGTGCGGCGATACTCTTAAACTCAAGTCGGGTTCAACTTTCACCGGCGTGTTCATCCTGCCCGCCAAGACCTGCGACGACGCTCATTGGATTATTATTCGCACCGATGCTCCCGATTCCACGCTCCCCCCCGAAGGCAACCGGATCACACCTTGCTATGCCGGCGTTCCCGCTCTCCCAGGACGTCCGCCTTATCACTGTCCATCTTCGACAAACGTGATGGCCAAACTCGTTCTTGGAAAGGGCGCCGACGGCCCGATTCACCTCGCGGAAGGAGCGAACCACTACCGGCTGATCGGATTGGAGATCACTCTGCCCGAAGGCGGCCCTCCGGCCAATCACCTCGTCTCTACCAAGAATTGGGGAGTCTCCGACCACATCATTTTCGATCGCGTGTGGATGCACGGCACGCCTCAGGATGAAATCAAGGGCGGCATTCAACTGGCTGGCGGTACCTACGTGGCTGTGTTGGACTCCTATTTTTCCGATTTTCACTGTATTGCCAAAAGCGGCGCATGCGTTGATTCCGCTGCCGTTTCAGGCGGCAACGGGACCAACTCCATGGGTCCCTATAAAATCGTCAACAATTATCTGGAGGCTTCCGGCGAAAGCATTATTTTCGGGGGCGGCCACGCTACTTATAGTCCCGCCGACATCGAGATCCGTCACAACCACATGTTTAAGCCACTGATCTGGATGCGCGGCCAGCCAGGGTTCGTGGGCGCCAAAGACGGAAACGCTTTCATCGTCAAGAATCTCTTCGAACTCAAGAATGCGCAGCGTGTCCTATTCGAAGACAATTTGCTGGAAAACACTTGGGGCGGATTTACCCAGGCAGGCTTCGGCCTGTTGAGCACGGCGAAGAACCAGGCGGGAGCACATGGAACCAACATCTGCCCCGATTGCCAAATCACCGATGTCACCATTCGTTATTGCAGAATCAGACATGTTGCTTCCGGCATGCAGATCGGCAACGGTCTTTCCGATAATGGCGGCATCGCCAAAGATGGCCAGCGTTACAGCATTCACGACGTCATCATTGACGACATCGAAGGCCAGGCTCTCGGCGGATCGGGTAATCTTTTCCAGTTCGGTACGGGGCTGGGAGCTCACAAACTCCAGAACGTCCGCGTCGATCACATCACCGGATTCGCCTCGAATAGCCTGATGAATGTCGGCAACGATGTGACCAATCCGAAAATGTCGAACCTGGTCTTTACCAACAACATTGTTCTCGCCGGCAACCGCGGCATCGGTTCCACCGGCGGAGGGCCCCGCAATTGTGCATCCCGCGTGCCCCGCGGAGGTCCCACAGTTGCTCTGGAGAATTGCTTCGATAGTTTCACGTTCAGCCACAACGCAGTAATTGAGGGCGACTCGGCTTGGCCCAAGGATAATTTTTTTCCCAAGAAGCCCCAGGACGTTGGTTTCGTGAACTACAACAACGGAGCCGGCGGCGATTATCATTTATCTCCATCCAGCAAATTCAAGAAAGCGGGTACGGATGGGAAAGACCTGGGCGCTGACGTGGATGCCATCGAAGCAGCGCTTGCGGGAGTTGAGTAGTGCAATTTGGAGGTAGTGCAGTTTTGGATTCTGATGAGCCAGATCATCGGGGTGTCATCCCGAGCGGAGCCGCTCTTCAGGCGAAGCGAGGGATCTCGCGCGGATCGCCTTTGTCGTAAAGACGCCACCGCTACTTATCACTACTACATATTTGAAAGATCCCCCGTCACCAGAAACCTCCCCAGCGGCGTCCTTGTCCTCAAACAAAATTTTGCTTCAAAATAGGCGCGATACTGCGCACGGAACGCGCGAAGACCCAACCGGTTCGTGATGGCTCCAGTTTCGAGAGGATAGCCAAGATCCCGCAAAGTGTTGCCCACCAATCCTTCGAACCTGGCTGCCTCTTCCGAAGAATAATGTTTTCTCCAACGCCCGATGGGATTGAAACCGCCATCCACAGACTCGTTCTGAAACGACGAATTCGGGCGGCTGACCGAACCGATCCCAACCCTCCGAATCTCATCGTAGTCAAGTTTCTGGTCGATGAACGTGCTGAGCCGCACCAAAACTTCCAGGGGCTGGCCGACCAGATCCTCATACCGCACCTCGATGTAGTCGGATCCGAGTTTCGCTCCGTCTTCCCGGCCTCTTCGTACAATCCACTCCCAATACAGTCCCGCCGCCATGCGCACCGGAGCGCGATCCCACGGCAAGCGCTTTGGATACCCTTGTTTCTCCATCGAAAGCGCCACGTCGCGCCCATCCCGGATGATGTGAATCACCAGCGCGTTCGGCACGGTCTGCTTGAGGCGCGCAAGATACAAAATGTGATCCGGAGTGCACTCCGCCCAGCGCTCCACTCCCTGATGCCGCGCCATTTCTTGCATCACGATGCGGAGAAAGTCACCGCCGTTCTGGCATTCGTCCATGACTTTTTTTTCGACTTGTTCCGGGGCCAGCCCGGTGGCCGTGAACAGCCGGCTCTTGAACCACGCCTGCAGTAGACGGCTTTTGTTCGTCGCAATGCTCAAGTCGCCAAATCGCGGTTCCAACATATGGAAGACCTGAGACTCGGCCCGATAGACGGCGAAGTTTCCCGCAGAGAGCAGTACGTGATAAAGATACGTAGTCCCGGAACGCGGCGATCCCAGCACGAACACTGGCGCTTTGCTTCTGGGGCTGGGAGCCAAGGTCGTGTCTCTCGCTGCAGGGTGAGTGAGGTCTTCCATGAAAGGCCGGTCTTAACGAACGTGTTGGCCAAGGCGCCGCTAAGGTGTAGCCTTCGCCGCGGCTGAAACGTCTTCCCGAAGTTCCTGGCTGCCCCGTTGTCCGGGGCCTGGTCCCGTTGAGTCTAGTCCGGTTGAGTCTTGTCCGGTTGGGCCCGAGGCCTTCGCGTATCCCTTGGCTTGGAGGAAGTTCCGGTGCCACAACTCGAGCACGAGCATGCGCCACAGAATCCCGGAGTGATTGCGCCGCCCGCTCAAATGCTCCTTCACAATTGATTGCACCGCCGCGGGTCTGAAGTATCCTCGTTGCAGCGTTCGCGGCTCCAGCAATACCTGAAAGAACTGCTGCTTCAGCTCATTGCGCATCCAGTCGACCAGCGGAAGTTGAAACCCTTGCTTCTGCCGGTGCAGCAACTCCGATGGGATTCCCAGGCGCTCCGCGAGTTTTTTCAGAATGTATTTCCGCGTGCCCTTCCGAAATTTCCATTCCTTCGGCAAGCCCGCAGCCCATTCCACGAACACATGGTCGAGCATGGGAACCCGCACTTCGAGCGAGGTCGCCATACTCATTCGGTCAACCTTGGTGAGAATGTCACCCGCCAGATAAGTCTTGATGTCGAGATACATCAACCGGCTCAGGGTATCGCTGGCAGGCGCATCATCGTAGTAGCTCTGGAATCGTTTCAGTGGATCAGGCAACGTGGCAGACATTTCCAGAAACTCGCGCGTGAATACGGACCGCTCCCGGTGCAGAGCCGGAAGATAGGAAACATCGTCAAGATAGCGGTCGCGAACATTGAGCAGAGAATTCCAGGCCCGGTTACGGCCGTACATGCCTCGTGGCGTGCGATCGTGAATGACCCCGCGATAAAACTTCCCCACCCACTCCGGTATCCCGCTGGCACTCTTGCGATTCATGATCACCGCATACCGGTCGTAACCCGCAAAAAGTTCGTCGCCGCCATCTCCCGACAGAGCGACCGTCACATATTTTCGCGCCATGTGACAAACGTGATAGGTCGGCAGCATCGAGGAATCGCCAAACGGTTCCTCCAGCATTCCCGAGAGGTAGTTCAGCGTCTGCTCGATGTCAGCATCGACGATCAGTTCGTGGTGGTCCGTACCGAACCGCTCAGCGACAATCCGCGCATATTTCGCTTCGTTGAATTGCTCGTTGCGAAACCCGATGGAGAACGTCTTCACCGGCCCCGCGCTGGCCCGGGCCATGAGCGCCACAACAATCGAGGAGTCCACCCCGCCGCTCAGCAGCGCGCCCAGCGGGACATCGCTGATCAGCCGGATCCGTACTGCTTCGGCAAGGCGGCGTTCCAGTTCCTGCAGGCACTCTTCCTCTGATCCCGCAGTCTGCGTGCCATAAGCAGGCACATCCCAATATTGACGGACATCGATCTTCCCGCCGGAGTATTCCAGCAAACACCCGGGAGGCAATTTATGAATTTTCTGAAAAGCCGTCAGAGGATCGGGGACGTAACCGAAGTAGAAGTACTGCAGCAGCCCTTCCCGGTTGATCTCGGCCAGTTCCGGAGCAACCGCCAGAATCGTCTTGATCTCTGATCCAAACAGCAGCCGGCCATTGTGCTCGGCATAGTGCAACGGTTTCTTACCCAGCCGGTCGCGCGCCAGCAGCAGAGCATGCCGTTTCTCGTCGTACAGCGCAATGGCAAACATGCCGCGAAGCTTCGCAATGCAATCCGCTCCCATCTCTTCATAAAGATGGACGATGACCTCGGTATCGCTGTGCGTGTAAAACTCGTGGCCCCGGCTCTCAAGTTCGCGGCGTAGTTCCGGAAAGTTGTAAATCTCTCCGTTAAACACCACCCACACCGTCCGGTCTTCATTGTGGATGGGTTGCTTTCCACCGGCCAGGTCAATGATGCTCAGGCGCCGCATGCCGAGTCCCGCGGGACCCTGCGCGTAAACTCCTTCATCATCGGGCCCGCGGTGGACGATCGTCTGGCACATCCTGTGCACGTCAGCAGCGTCGACGGAATCTCCCCGCCCACTCACGATACCCGTTATCCCGCACACTGGCTGGCCTCCTGCTCACTCGTCGGTGCGGCAACCTGCGGAACTTCTTGGGGAACTTCCTGAGGAACAACCCGCGAAACATCCTGCGAAACCAGCGGCCGCCGCCCCTGCACCGCAATCGGCTGTTCGATCACCCTTAGATCGTCCAGTCCGCAACTCTCGAACCAGCGGAACACTTCCTCATACGTGTGTTTCGATTGATACCACGGTGAATACCAATCAAACGTATCGAGCACCCGCCACGTCCGATCCGGATGGAAGGCCATGGGGATCGCATAAGCCAGCGCCCCGCTGGCCGGACGGCCCACCAACGGAATCTTCCGCAGCACCTGATGGACGCCGTAGAGCGGAACCACTCCGTAGCACAATTTATGCAACAATCTCGGCGACATACGCCGCGTCACCTTGCGGTACACGTCGCTCATCTTGTACCACTTGTTGTATCCGCTATAGAGCCAGATGGCGATTCGCCCGCCCGGCTTCAGCAATCCCGGCAGCATCTTGAAAGCCCGCTCGCAGTCCGGTGTGTGGTGCAGAACCCCGATGCTGTAAATAAAGTCAAAGCTCCCCGCCGCGAACGGGAGATGGAAAACATCCGCCTGGAATATCGTCGCCTCGCGCCCCGCCAGATTGCGAGCCGCCACTTCCGCCGCCAGACTAAGATCAACACCCACCACATGTGCGCCCCAGCGCGTGGCTACGTCCGCAAAGCGTCCCATGCCACATCCCACATCGAGCACCAGTTTGCCCGCGAGGTCTTCCCGGCGAAAACCGGTACGCTTGCGGAAGGCGCGCTCCGAACGCTGGCTCTCCTTGGTATCCAACTGCGTGCGAGCGTGTACGTGCCACTGGAAACCAAAGCTGCCCGCATACTCCTGCGCATCCACGAAGCGAACCACGCCATTCACGCACGGATACTTGCGGCCGCATCCGGCGCATACAAGCTCACGCTCCCGGCCGTCCAGGTGGCCGCGACACGAAAGGCACCGAAGCGCCGCCAATACTTCGTCAGCGACCCAGCAGGGGTTGAGGTCGGGGGATTCTGTCATAGGGTACCTTGCTCAAAGTCATACCTTCGCGGCGTTGTCCTTTGTCGGGAACCGGCTGGTTGATGATCCGCACCATGGCGCACGTATACGCCACCATAAAATACGGATATAAGTTGTACTCGGTGGAAGCGAAACATGCGCCCGTGAGATAGGCCGCAAGTCCCGCCCACAGGGCCTGCGTGAAAAGCCTGAATTCCGGGTCTTCCTCGTATTTTTGCGACTTCCGGACCAGGGCAATATTCTTGAATGCACTTCTCATCGCCAGCAGGAATAAAATGAGGGCGGGGAACCCCGACTCCGCGGCCAGTTCCGTATACGTATTGTGGGCCACGACCCAGCCCTTATCGACCAGAAGGAAGCAGCCCGGCCCCACCCCGAACAGGGGATGAGTCAGCGCGACCAACAGGCTTTTCTTCAGCAACGCTTTCCGCGCTTCGAGCGACCCTTTGTCGCCCGAGCCTTCTATATTTCCTAGAACAATACTCTCCACCCGCGCCCGATAATGCGAACTCGAGAGCGCGATTCCCATTCCCAGCACCAGAATCAGAACCGCCGACACAACGATGTGACGTCGTTTCCCCTTGATACCGTATTCCCAGACACAAACGATGATACTGATAATCAAAGCCAGCAATCCACTGCGTGAGTAGGTCAGCACGACACCCAGGCACATCACCGCCAGCCCCATCCCCCAGATTGCCTTCCTGATGCCCCGGGACCCCAACATGAACGCCAGGCACAAGGGAAAACTGATGGCAATGTTAATGGCAAGGTCGTTGGGATTTTGCAGAATGCTGTTCTGCACGCCGGAAAGCCGGCCATCCGGGTTGTGGTGGTGCACTGCGATGGAGATAAAGGTGACGAGTGCGACCGCGCTTACCTGGATCCACAGCAGCCTCCGTAATTCCCACACCGTAACTACGGCCATACTGATAAGCATGGCCACCACCACCCCTGTGGAAAACTTCTCAAAAATGGTGGCGAAAGCGCCGCTCGGCCAAATCGCCAATGGCACGCAGAGTGACATATGAAAGAGGAGCAACCACAGGAATTGGATCGCTCTTGGTATTTTTATCTTGCCCCCGCTCATCATTCCGAAAATGAGCGTAATAAATCCAAAAAGTCCGGTAATCTTCGCCATCGGAATATATGCGAGTGGAGTGATGAAATCTTCCGGCCGGTAGTAGTAAAGCCAGGCAAACGCCACCAGCGCGGCATAGACAAACGGGCGCCGTTCCTGGGAAACAATCGGCTCGCCGGGCGCGGTCCAGGTGGTGGAACGCCCTCGACCGTTTGCCCATGTGCTCTGGCTATTCATGAATGTGAGCTCTTGCTCCACTTCTTTCTATCTATCGATCTCTAAGCCCAGCGCCCCAACTCCCCGATCTCCGCACTCTTATCGCAGCCCGCTCGCTGCATCCTGCGCTTGCCGCCTCACCTCGTCCAAGCTGCCCGTCTCCCCCTCACAAAGTTCGCCAGGGCCACAACCGCGGCGCCATTCAGCAGAACGAATGTGCCGGCCGCATCGGCCATGCGCGCCAGCACTCCGCCCTTTACCAGCCGGCTCAGAGCCAACAGGCTCAGCCCGTAGAACACCAGTTGCAGAATCAACATCCCACGGTAGAACGGTCCTCTTAGCCAAAACGATGCCAGCAGCAACGCCGCCAACGCGAAGGGAACGGCCAATCGCAGCAGCTTGTGACTCACAAATTCGAAGCGGATCGGATTACTCTTGCTCAACAGCCACGGCGCAACTTGCAGCAGCTGATAGTTGCCGCTGAGCGTCCGGACCTTGCGCGAGAATTCCCGGCCCGTCCCCAGGTTCGGATGGTCCCACGCCCGCGCCCGTTCGTCCAAAATCACCCGCTTGCCCTGCCGCACCACCTGCATGGGCAGATAAACGTCATCTAAAATCAACCCCGCAGGGACGCGGGTCAGCAACTCGCGGCGCACCGTATAGATTGCGCCCGTCGCTCCCACCACCGACCCGGAAGCCGATTCCAGTTTCCGAACCTGCTTTTCCGTGCGCCAATACAGGCCCAGTCCCTGGCCGCTTTCCCCTCCCGTGGCGTCGCCCAACATTAATTCGCCGCTGGCGCAGCCCACGTCGGGATCGGCGAAATTCTCTACCAGCAGCCGCAACGCTCCCGCTTCGATGGTCTGGCGCGCGTCCGTGAACAGCACAATGTCTCCCTGGGCCAGTTCTATCGCATCGTTCAGGCCCGACGCCTTGCCCTGCGCCAGCTGGTTCAGAACAATATGGATCCTTGCATCACGACCGTACTCCCGGAGAATTTCCTCCGTCCGGTCGGTAGAACCGTCAGAAACCACGATGATCTGGCAGCGATCCGCCGGATAATCGAGCCCGAGCAAGTTCTGCAGCTTCGTTTCCAGAATCTGCTCCTCGTTGCGCACCACCATCACAATCGAAACCAATGGCGTGTCCGGAGTACTAATGTATGACCAGCGCTGCACCGGACGAAAGCGCCAAAGCATGCGCAGGCGCAGCCAGCAGGCATAGCCCACATACGTGTAGGCGATGAGCCCCGCTGCCAGCCAGAACACCCATTTCATGCCAGCTTCCTCATTTTTCCCGCCGCACGCTTATCTCGGCTTGCCCGTGCCGGTTCTCGCAACCCGACTTCACGGTCTTATTCACGCACTCACTCTCGTGGACTTACTCGCCACCCGCTCCAGGAAGTCATTTACCCCGCCCCAGCAGAACGATCTTGACGGTTTGGAAGACGATCCAGAAGTCCAGCCCGATCGAAGCATTCTTGATATAGAACAGGTCGTACTTCAGCTTCTCCAGCATGTCGTCGTACGTGCTGCCGTATGGGTAGTTCACCTGAGCCCAGCCGGTGATTCCCGGCCGGACCACATGGCGCACGTCGTAGTAGCGAAACCGCTCTTCTTCTTTGATCTGATCGACAAATTCCGGCCGCTCCGGCCGCGGCCCCACAAAGTTCATATCCCCCTTCAGCACACACCACAACTGGGGAATCTCATCCAGACGCCACTTCCGCAGGAACTTACCCACCCGCGTGATGCGTGGATCATTGTCGGTAGCCCAGGTCGCGCCCGTATCCGCCTCCGCGTCCGGCCGCATGGTGCGAAATTTGTAGCAGTAAAACGTCGCCCCAGCCCGGCCCACGCGTTTCTGGCGATAAAGTATTCGGCCCGGAGAGCCGAGCTTTACCGCCAGTGCGACAAAAGGCACCAACGGCAGCGAGATCACCGATCCGATCAGGGCGACCGCGAAATTCAAAACTCGCCGGACGAACCGATTGAACGTGCTGAATTGGAACCCATCGGCGAAAAGCAGCCAGCTCGGATTCAGCTGCGCGACTTCAATGTGGCCGTTGATTTTCTCCAGCCACGACGTCGCTTCCTCCACCTTCACTCCTTCCAGCCGGAGTCCGAGCAACTCATCCACCGGCAGCGTCCCGCGCCGGTTCGGCATGGCAACGATCACGCGATGTACTCCATTGTCTTGTGCCAAACCTAGCAAATGCTTCGCCACCGTCTCGCTCGTCAGTTCTCCGCTGATGTCCCCTGTCCATCCCACCACTTCAACGCCGAGTTCGGAACGTTGCCGCAGCCCATCCAGCACCCGCAGGGCTCGCTCTCCCGTGCCCAGTACATACACGCGCTCACGGAAGTAGCGCTGCCGGACCAGCCAGGAATACGCGCCTCGCCACGCCAGAAGCGTAAAGGTCAGAATCGTCAGACCCATCAATGCGGCGTCGTGAGGTAGAAAGTTATGACCGGGAAGAAAATAGCTGTAGAGAAAACCCACGGCAGACAGCGCCAGAGCCACCACACCCAGCACGAACAAGAGACGGAAGATCTGCTCCCACTTCGAGCGCAGGCTGGAAGAATCGTACAGGTCCAGCCCGTGAGAGATCATCAGGACAATTACGGTGACAGCTAGAATCTTGACGAACTCGCCTTCGATGAACAATTCATTGTTGAGCCGCAGCAGCCAGTCCTCGCGGCTCCGCACCATCGTCCCCAACACAAACGAAATCCAGACAATCAAAGCCTCGACCGCAAGCAGTACCAGCGTGCGTACCGGGTAATAGACTCTGAAAAGCCGGATCACTTCCCCCCCTAGGTCTTGTTGCTGTTCGCCTTCTTCTCATACGCTTCGTAGTAATAACGAGCGTACGGTGCGGCGTCCTCGATTGTGCCGTTCAGTACGACTCCGACCAGCGCCTCCTCGGGAAATTCCATGCGAGCCCGGCGCGCCATGTCCGACGGCGTCACATTGGAGCGCACCACCAGCAGCACTCCATCGCACGCCTTGGCCAGCAGACTGGCGTCGGCAACCGCCACGGCCGGCGGCGAATCAACAATGATCCAGTCAAACAGTGGCTCGACCCGCTGCACCAGAGTCTTCAGCCGTCCGTTGCCCACCAATTCCGCCGGGTCTTCGATGCCGTTCCCGCTCGGAATGAAAAACAAATTTTCCATGGGGCCCCGCTGCATAATGGAAAATTCGTCGTTTTTACCCTGCAGGTATTCGGTGAGACCCGGACCCGGAGCCGTCCCCAGCATCAGGTGCAGCCGGGGTCCGCGCAAATCGCCGTCGATCAGCAGCGCCCGCCGTCCGTGCTGCCGTACGATTACCTGCGCCAGGTTCGCTGCCGTAAACGACTTACCCTCCCGGGGCAGAGCACTCGTCACCATCAGTGTCTTGAGCGCCATCTTCTCCCGCAAGGTGTAGAGCCGCGACCGCAGGGTGCGGAACTCCTCCGTGCCGCGCGCACTGTCGTCGTCGTTCATGAACAACATCGTTTCCTTGTCCGGTTTCCACTGGGTCTGCGGGCACCGGGCCAGCAGCGCGTCAATGCCGAACGGACTGGCCAGGGCTGGCATCTCCTGGCCGAGCCCAGCTGCCCCCCCGTTCCCCGGAGTCTCAGCCAAACCCGACGGGGCAGTCACCGCAGCCGTAGGGAAGGCCTGCACCGCGCCTCCCTGCGTGGCCGCCCGCTCTTGTTCGGCTTTTTTCAACGCCTCATGAATACGACTCATAGTTTCCTTTCGTTGGGGAGGTCTTTGTCTTCCGACTGCCGCAACCGGTCGGCCAGAGTGGCCAAGGACCGCAACGCTTCCGCTATATCCAGCTTTTCCCCGCCCGCATTCTGCGCTGGCGTCGCCACCGGCGCCTGGTCGTCACCCAGATCGAAATCCCGGGCGACCGCCTCCACCACCGTCGGCAGAACGATTTTCTGCTGGTCGACAAACGCACTCACCAGACAGTGTTCGCACACCAGGTTAATCACGCGTGGAATCCCGCCGGCATAGCGGTGAATCGCCGCCACCGCTTCCTCATCGAAAATCTGCTGTCCGTTCGAGCCCGCGATGCGCAGCCGCTGCTGCACGTAAGCCTTGGTTTCCTCGAGCGTCAGCGCGTGCGTCTTGGCACGCAGTGTCAGCCGTTGCCGCAGTTGCCGCAGTTGCGGCTGCTTCAGCTTCTGCTCCAGCTCGGGCTGTCCCACCAGAACAATCTGCAACAACTTTTCGGTAAAGGTCTCCAGGTTGGTGAGCATGCGGATTTCTTCCATCACTTCGTCGGTGAGGTTCTGCGCCTCATCGACAATCAGCACTGCCGTCTCCCCCGCCCGGTATCGGTCCAGCAGCCAGTTATATAGACGCAACAGAATCTGGCTCTTGGCCTTGGAATCGCACGGAATGCCGAAGTCCGCCATCATGTAGTCGAGGAACTGCGGCGTATTCATCCGCGAATTGAAAATGAATGCCGTCGCCACCTGCTGCAGCCGCAGCCACTCCATCAGCTTGTTGATCAGCGTCGTCTTGCCCGTACCCACTTCGCCGGTCAACAACACGAAACCCTTGCGGCTCTGAATGCCGTAGGTCAGGCACGCCAGCGCTTCCTCGGTATGACGCGTCAGAAACAGATAGCGCGGGTCCGGGTTCACGTTGAACGGATTCGCTCGTAGTCCGTAAAATTCTTTGTACATACATTCCCAGGTTGTTCCCAGGCTCTTTGAGGCTTGTTCCTAGGCCATTCGAGGATTGTTCCTCGGCGAACCGAGGGGCTCGCTAGGCTCCAACCGCTTCCTTGTGTTCATCCGGCTTTTTGCGATTCCAGAACTTGAAATTTCCATTTTCGTTTTCTACTGTCGGCTCGCCCACCCAGGGGACCGAAACCAGCATCGGTAACTGCATCACCGCCTCGGCATCGGCTTCGGTACGAATCGAATTGTCCCCCACCTCCAACAACATGGCCAGTCCGGCGCCCAGAGCCAATCCAGCCCCCAGCCCGCCCGCAGCAAACAACCAACGATTGGGAAAACTTGGCGCTTCCGGCAGGTCCGCCGGGTTCAGTGGAAACATCCGTTCCCCTTCGCCCTGGTTGACCATATTTCCGGTCAAATCGGAGGCACTCTTCCGGGTCAACAGGTCTTGATAGTTCTTCTGCGCATTGTCGTAGTCGCGCGTCAGCAACTTGTACTGCTCTTCGATCGCCGGGCTCGTCGATATGCGGCCCTGGTACATCGCGATCTCGTCCTGATACCTCTTCTGGTCGCGCGTGGCCGCGGCGATCAGTTCCCCGTACTGGTGAACCTGCAACCGCATCTGCCGAACCTCCGGAGGTTCCAGCGCCGACGCCTTGTCGCTGCTGGGGGCGTCGGGCGCATCGGACGACGCCTTATTGATCTCGGCAAGTTTCTTTTTTACTTCGGCGATGTCGGCCTTGGTTTTAATCACATCCGGATGGTCATCGGTATAGCGCGCCTGCAATCCCAGCAAAACCGTCTGCAAATCCGATATCTGTTTCTCCAGCGTCTGCGGATTGGTCGATTGTTGCGACGATTTCCACGCCGTCAGCTGCTGCGCCAGCATCGACTCGGCGTACGCCTTGTCCTGCTGCGCCCGGTTCAACGTCTGGGTATTCGCTTCCAGCTGCGCGTTCAGTCCCATCAGGATTTTCAGGTTGTTGTCTTCATCGCCCGGCAGTTGCCCTGCGTACTGCTTCTTGAACTCCGCCAGCTTGGCGTCCATTTGGTCCAGATTCGCTTTCGCGTCACCCAGTCCCCTGGTTAACACATCGCTGGTGCCCTTGGCTGTCGCCTGGATGGATTTGAGGTTCTCATTCACCAGCACCGACGTCAGTTCGTTGCAGATCTGCTGCGCCACGCGTGGATTCGGCCCCGTGTAATCCAGCCAGAAGCCCGGCACCGGACTCTGCCCAGGCTTGGGCGCTTTCTCCGTGCCGATCGCTGACAGCTCGGTCACCACCGGCTCCATCTTCACATTGGGGGGAATGCCGTCGATGATCGCATTTTCCTGATCGGGGGTCTTGCCGGGAAACACCTTCTCCACTACCTGCCGCAGATTGGCCTGGCTCATCATCTGCTGCTGCAGTGTGGTCACACGCGTGGTCAGGTCTTCGGTCACCACCGGCTGCACCATGGAATCCGGCACTTTCTGGGGTTCGATCAGCATCAGCGCCTGCGACGTGTACTTCGGAGTGAAGCCGTAGGAAACCATAAATCCCACGACCGGCGCTACCAGCGCCGGAATCAGGATCAGCCTGACCCGCCGGCGCAACATCGCCACGTAATCGTCCATCGTTAATTCGCGACTAATCATGCTCGTAACTCCTATTGGCTGCGCTCAGCCTGGCACTTGCAACTTTGCCTTGCGCGGCCCGGAAATTCAGTCCAGCCGGATTGGCCGCGGGGTCCAATCCAACCCAAACGTCACTACATCCCGGTTCGAAATCCGGCTGCACGCCGGAAGCCCTCCGCAGTAGGAATGGTCGAAATCCAGTTCGGTAAACTCATAGCTGACATAACCATGCAGGCTTCGCCCAAATGGCCGATGCAACCCCACCCCCACAAAACCATACGTGTAAGTGTTCGCATTGACTCCAGGACACGGGCTCAGAAGCGGGTTGTGCTGCCCGAAGCTGTTGCACGCTCCCAGTTCCACCTGCGTCAGATTCTGCAAACGGCTGTTCTGCGCAAACCCTATGTCGGTGAATCCGCTCCACACCCGCGTCAATGGGCGGGACGCCGTCAGGCGCGCAATATTGCTCTCGGCTCCCGCGAACAGACCTGACCCGCTGGTCTCGAAACGCTCAAAACTCAGAAGCATTGACGTGTGCGTGAACTGGTAACGCAGCCGGGCCTGGCCCGCGACTCCGATCCGGGTCGTCGGAACCGAACCGACCGTCTCCCCGCTCGAATTCTGACTGCATGTGGGCACGCCCTCCAGAAGATCGATAATCGTGCACGCGGTGTTGATCCTGGTAAATTGCGGCCCTGCCCCGACCAGCAGATCCATCCGTCCTGAAATCCTGTGTCCGTACATCAGCATGATCACTTGGGAATGAAACGCGGTTCCAAAGACCGTGAAATCGAATGCCTGATACCCATAAACTGCCGCTACCTGCGTGTGCGGGGTGAGAACGCGGCTGTAACCCACCTGGCCCGAAGTCTGCGAGCTGCCGAGAAAAGCTCCCCCCGTCTCCGTGACATCACTTCCATTAAAATGCGTCAGACCATATCCTCCCGCCGCCGTGATGGCTGACTTGGGCGAAAGGTATTCGGATACGTCGGCCAGGCTCACGTTCGTGATGCGGGGCGTTGTTCCCAGAGCTCCCAGCGCGGTGCCCCCAAAAAAAGCGCCGAATGCGGTGCTGCCCAGCGACGATATTCCCTGCGAACCCAACGAACCATACGACGATCCAAAGTTGCCTTCCGGAAGATAGCTGAAGCTGTCGCGCACTGCGAACTGCCCCCTCTTCCATAGCATCTTCTGCTCGAAATCTCCTTGCTGTATCGACTTAAGGCCTTGGCCGTCCGAGTAGTACCCGGCGCCGCCTACATAGTCGAGAGCCAGGTCGTAGTGGCTCCACAACCGCCTCAGCGATGCGCTCACCAATCCGCGGGTGATGGAAGCAACATCCTGGTTACCCAGCGTGTTGCCGGCATTCGTGTCCGCCGATTCACTGATCGTCGCCCCCGGTTGCAGATAACTCAATGGTGCCGCGTGCGGCCCCAGCGCGGGCAGGTCCAGTCCAGACAGCGGCGGGTTCTCGCTCATCGAGGGCGGCGGAGCGTTTTCCTGACCATTTTCCTGGCCCTGATTTTCCTGGGCCTGATTTTCCTGACCCTGGTTTCCCTGGGCTTGAGCTGGCGCAGGCTCCTGCTGTCCCGCCTGCTGAACCGGCTCGCTTGCCGGAGGCGCAGAACTGTCCTGGGCCCACGCTCCACTCAGCGCGAAAGCCAGCATACCCAGCGTGCAGACCATCTGCAGTTTGCTCATTGCTTTCTTTACGGAACCACCAGCGTGTCCCCGGGCTTCAACAGAATGTTCTGTTCCGGGTGATTCCCTTTAATCACTTCCTTGTAATTAAATGGAATTCTCTCTTGCTTGCCGTTTTCGGTTCGCAACAGGTAAATTTTCTTGAGATTGGCGAACTGCGTGAAGCCGGCCTGCGACAACGCCTGCAACATGGTCATGTGGGCCAGCAACGGCATCGGCCCAGTATGCGCCACTTCGCCCGACACAAAAATTCGCCGGCTGTTCATCCCCGTCACCACCACCGTCACCCGCGGATCGGTAATAAATTTCTTTAGTCTGGCCGTGATTAACTCTTTCAGCAGCTCCGGAGTCGACCCCGCTGCGGGAATATCGTCCAGCAACGGCATCGAAATCTTGCCATCCGCGCGCACCGGCAGCGTCTCCGAGAGCTCCGGCTCTTTCCATACCGAAATGTGGAGCGTGTCGTCGGGCCCAATCACATAATCTGGCGCATTCCAGGTACCCTGCACTGCTTCTCCGCTGGTCGGTTTGTCACTCTTTGCGTCGTTGCTCTTGGCTGCGTCGTTGGTCTTTGTTGCGTCGTTGCTCTTGGCCGCATCGTTGCTGTTGGCCGTCACGCCGCTGTTGTCCACGCCGTTCGCCTGCCCCAGCATCGCCACCGCCAGCAATCCCATCCCGATCAACACCGCGAGCTTCATCGCCTTCTTCATGCCGTCTCCGGGAGCTACGATGCTCCGTATCCTTCGCATCCGATCTGCTTCAACTTGTAAAGCAATGCCTTATAGCTGATCTGCAATTCCACCGCGGCCCGCCGCCGGTTCCAGCGCGTGCGCGTCAGCGTGTGCAGAATCAGTTCCTTCTCCGCCTCGCGCGAAGCCGCCCTCGACGCCGCCTTCAGCGAGATTCCCGCACAGTTGTTGCCTGCCTCCGGCTTGCGTAGCAGTGCGCGCAAACCGCCCAGAGCCACCTGCTCATCGCCCAGCGCCACCAGCACGCGCGCCGCATCTTCCAGCTCTCGCAAATTCCCCGGCCACGCATAGTCCAGAAACAACCGCAGCGTTTCCGCGCTCAAGTCGGGAACCGGATGGCGGAAATCCCGCGCGTACTTACGCAGGAAGTGGCCCATCAGAAACGGAATGTCTTCTTTCCTCTGGCGCAGCGGAGGTAGATGCAGACACACTCCGCTGATGCGGTAATACAGATCCTCGCGCAGCCGCCCCCGTTTTACTTCAGCTTCCAAATCCCGAGCGCTACCACAAATGACCCGCGCACGTTCGCGGTCGGCTCCTTCCCCCGGATATTGCGGCAGCGACTCCAGCAGACGCTCCTGGCAGGCCGCGCTCAAATCGCCGAGTTCTTGCAGGTAGACCGTGCCCGCACGCGGCTGCACTCCGTCGTTTTCTCTCTCATGCAAAATTTCCAGATCATCCGGCCTCAGTCCCAGACATTGAAACCAGCGAAAAGGTTGCGCACTGCGCTGTGACATCTGATGGATGCGCTGCGCCGTGGCGTGCTTGCCCGCTCCCGGCTCGGCCAGCACCAGAACCGGCACATCGCTCTGCGCCAGCTCCCGGATCACTGCCTCCACCGGCCGCATACTCGCGCTTACGCCTTCCACAAACGCAAGTTCAGCCGGCGCTACCGATGAGCCGCTCGCCCCACCAACATCAGGCAATAAATTGCCCATTTTTGCCCTTCCATTTGCGCGTCAACTCTTGCCCGTTTCTCTCCGCGCCGGTAGCCTCGCAGCACGAAGACTGCCACTACCAGATTTCACCCGCAACGATGCCACAATCCAAGTTACGCAAATAATTTCAATAACTTGGAGCCGACATACCAAGCAGATTGGGGATATGTCAAGGCAGGCTCAAATCCTAATCAACCGAATCCTTAGGACTTGTGGGAAAACTATTTCTCATTTGTGATGGCCCCGCCTTAGGCCCAAGTTCATCGTCAGCAGCGCCTTTTTCGTTCTTGGCACTGCTGGGTTGCGCCGCTTCCTCTGCTCGAACTTATTTGTCCCAGAAATCCGCCCATTGTTACGCAACAGAAAGTGATTCGGATGGCCGGACCCTCTGCGATGGAGACAGGTTTCGCCCGCGGTTCTTCACCGCATTTCTTCCCAAGCCGAACGGGATCACAGAAGAGTCAGTGTCTCAAGCATCGTTTCCACCTACAGTATCTCACGCACTCGCCCCAGATATCTCACCGGAAATGCCTTGTTTCTCTGAATTAACACTCCTTTAACGATCACTCCGCGGCCTGGAACGATACAATGTAGTTAGCTGATATTGAGGAGCATGAACCATGGGCCACCGGACCAACCGAAAGAGTTCGTTGTTCGAGAATATAGCTTTCCTAGCCCTGATTGGCGTCCTTGCCGGCGCTCTCGGTGGCCTCGGCGTCGGCGTTATAACCGGAAGAACCCCGTCCGCCGCTTCCAGCACAGCCAAGTAACGCGACTTCGTTTGGATAACGACAAATCAAGTCGCAGCCCCTTGGTGGGCAGTGAGGCAAGTGGCTCCTCATAGCGGCTGGCTTGTACCCTAAGCTCTCACGATTAACGGCGAAAAAGCCGTGTTAGAATTGCAGCCTATTTTAGGGCCCCTCGCATGAACGGTAAGCACCCTCGCGTTTCTCTAGCCATTCCTGTCTACAACGAGGAAGCAGTCATACCCGAGTTGCTGCGCCGCACCACGGCGGTCCTCGACAGCCTTCCCGGCGGCCCGCATGAGATCGTGCTCACCGACGATGGCAGTTCCGACCGTACCCTGGAACTCTTAGAAAAAGCCGCAGAAGAAGATAACCGGCTGGTCGTGGTCGCGCTCTCCCGAAATTTTGGTCACCAGACGGCACTCACCGCAGCCCTTGACCACGTAACCGGCGACGTCGCCATTCTCATGGACGGCGATCTGCAAGATCCCCCCGAGGCAACGCCCGCCCTGCTGGACGCTTACCAGCAAGGCTACGACGTGGTCTATGTCAGGCGGGTGAATCGCAAGGAATCGTGGTGGCTGCGCTTTTGTTATTACTTGTTCTATCGGCTGCTCGCTACCCTTTCCGCCACTCAGTTGCCGCTTGATGCCGGCGACTTCGGCCTGATGTCGCGCAGAGTCATCCACGAAATGCGCAAAATGCCGGAGCACCACCGCTATTTACGCGGCCTGCGGACCTGGGTGGGCTTTCGCCAGATCGGGATTCCGATCGAGCGTTCGGCCCGTCATGCCGGTCAAGCCAAATACGGCCCCGTCAAATTGCTCATGCTGGCCTTCGATGGAATCTTTGCGTTCTCCATCGTGCCGCTGCGGGCGGCAGCGATTCTCGGTATCGTTGCCATCGGGCTGTCAGTTCTGTTCTCTCTATATTCGGTGTACGTAAAGTTCTGGCTGCATTCTCCTCCAGGCTTCACGGCGACCATTTTGGTGGTTACGTTTCTTTCCGGCGTGAATCTGTTTTTTCTCGGGATCATCGGAGAATATGTAGGCCGCGTCTATGAGGAGACGAAGGCCCGGCCGCATTACATCATCGGGAAAATCGTAAGGAGCACGCGCGCCCCGGAAACAGCGATCGCCAGCGGTGCAAATGAGGATTGGGAAAGTTCTAACTCTCTTGCCGGCGAAGCGGTCCCTTGAGGTGATCTCTGCGCTTCCCGCAAAACTGTTCCATCATTTCAGTTCGATCAGCCCAGTTCAATCAGCCCAGAGAATTCATTCCAGAGAAAATCGCTCCCAATTCCGCAACCTAATCAAGCCCATGGATCCGAAGTACGGTGAACGATATCGCGATCTCTTCGAAAGGCACTGGTGGTGGCGCGCCCGCAGCAAAGTAATTCTCGATGTGCTTCGGCGACTGCAGCCCACCCAGGGTTGGAAGACCATTCTCGATATCGGCTGCGGAGATGGATTGTTTTTCCCTGAACTGTCTCGTTTCGGAGAAGTCGAGGGCGTCGAGCCATTCGCAGAATTGGTAAATCCCGCCAACCCCTATCGCAACCGCATCAGTATCTGTCCCTTTGACGAAAACTACCGTCCCGGCAAGCGCTACTCGCTGATCCTGATGCTCGATGTGTTAGAGCACATCGAAAATGCAGCCGGATCCCTCCGCCATGCCATCGATCTTCTGGAGCCAGATGGCAGGCTCGTCGTCACAGTCCCAGCTTTCATGGCGCTCTGGACGAACCACGACGTGATGAACCAACACTTCATCCGCTATACGAAGCCGACCTTTCGTGAAGTTGCGCGGCAGGCTGGTCTTCGCATCCAGGAAGAGCGTTACCTTTACCACTGGACCTGCCCCGTCAAGCTCGGCATCGGCCTAAGGGAACGCCTCTTTCGCATTCAGCCCAAACCCGCCCAGGTGCCGATGTGGGCAATTAACGAGTCGATGTACTTTCTATCGCGCCTGGAACAGCGGACACTCACGCCCCTGTCTTTGCCCTTCGGAAGTTCGCTTCTGGTAGTCGGAACCAAAGCTTCAACTTAATTTGTCATCCCGAGCAAGCGTTCTTTGCGCCGCGCGGGATCTGGGCGAACCGCGCGTTGCGTCGCGCAGCTTTTATTAAGAAAAGCCGCGATGCAATAATCGCGCGTTTGGCTCGCTTCCTTATTTGCCCGTCAGTTCCTGGAACGGAATATCAATGTCATGCCGCAAGTTCTGCATTTTGATATGCAGAATCCCGTGCGGAGGCACCACCGGCACGACGGATTCATAGAGGATCAAACTCCGCCCTACCCAACCATCAATATTACTTTCGATGGGGACGGTTTCTACCATCTTGTACTGACCAGAATCGTCCAACAATTCGCGCAGTGCCTGTTGCGAAGAAAAGTGTTGCGGCATGTTTTTTTCCACCACCACATATCGAACACTGTCGTCTTTCAGGATTTGCGCCACGTCGTTCCGATCGTGGGCAAACTCGGCCACGCCCCATTCCCGCACCGTACGAACCTCATAAAGCGCCTTGCGCAGAATAACGAAGCGCCGTGCCGGGTCAAAGGCGCGCATGAAAAAAGTAAAGTTGCCCGGCAAATCCATGTCCACCAAAACGCAGCCCCCTTCGCGCTGCGTCAACTGCTGCGCCAGTTGCGCATAGCCGGAGACATAATCCCGCTGGTAGCTCCAGGCCCGCACGGTGTACCACGCCACGGCAACCATAACCACTGTAATGCCCAAAACGCGAATCCATGGCGCCGACCCTTTCCGCGTGAAAGGAGCCACCGCAAAATACGCGAACGCCGGAACCCAATAGAGAATGTAACGAGCCTCTTTATGGTGGATAACGCTGAAGATGCAATAACACGACAAGATCCAGGCCAGCATCAGAACAGTATTTTCTCGCTTCCCACGCCATAGGCAGAGCAATATCCCAAGAATGCTCAACACCAGCGCAGCCCGCCCCAACATTCCGGGAAGTACAGACCAGTAATAGCCCCACTGCATCCCCGAATTCGCCGCGGTTCCTTTAAGGTTGACAGCCAGAGCCGAATTCATAACAATCTGCAGAACATAAACCGGCGCAACCACCACGAAGCAGACCGCAGCCGCGCCCACCGCTCTCCAGTTCAAAACCCGATCCCATTTCTTTTGCGCTGCCAGCGTGATCAGGCACCATAAGAAAAGATAAATCGCGTGGTGCTTGGTGAGAAAAGCCAGGCACAGAAACACAGCAAACGAATACAGCAAACGGTTGGTCCCGCGCCGCAGATAGCAAATCCAAAAATAACTGGCCGCGATGCAGAACGCCATCACCGGAATATCGAGCATGACCGTCTTCTCATACTTGAGAACCGACGGCAGGAAGGCCAGCAAAACGGTTGAGAGCGCAGCCGTATATTCGTCTTCAAGTTCGTTGACCAGCCTGAACCAAAAAAAGAGGCCAACCAGGGCCAGTAGAAGAACAGTCAGGCGCGCAGTTTCGACCGAAGGTCCTAAAACGAAAAATGCAACTCCCTCAATGACGTAAAACGCGGGCGGGTACATGACAATGCCCAGACTGGGGTACTGCGCATAATAGCGGTACGTATATTGCACCGGATGCCGCAACGGCAGGTCGTGCAGGAAAGCGTCCACATAGAGCCCCGTCGCCGCATGCACCGTCTCGTCGACATTTTCGCTGAACTCGCCCTTATGGATTCTTCGCAGCAGAACCACGGTCGCCAGCGCCAAACACAGCAACAGCAGCAGAATACGTCGCCGGGCCGGGGTGAAGCCGGATGCAACTTCTCGTTGGGGGCTTGCGGCGGGGTCCTGGATCTCAGGAGCAGCGGGAGTCGGGGTCATGGTCCACGTTCTCTTTCGTACTCCAACCTGTCTCCCGGGGATTAAACGTGGAGTGCGTGGAGCAAGATTGACTCTGGCGATGCGTTTCGAGTGTAGCATGGCCGCCCGAGCTGCTTTGTAAACCTGTGTCGCGATTTTTTCCCGCTGACGCCGATATTCATAGAAATTTTATTCACGGAATATTAAAGAAGGATGGCCATCAGAAAGAATGGAATACGGTACTATGAGTGGTTCTCGCGAGCTTGTTGAATGAGCTTGTTGAGCGAGTTTATTGACCGAGTTTTTTGAACGAACTGGTTGCGCGAGATTATGAACCAGTTTTGTGGAACGAGGGTTTACGCCGATGCGAATCGCGGTGGTGGGATCAGGATACGTTGGACTGGTGGCGGGCGCGTGCTTGGCCGACCTCGGACACGACGTCATCCTGGTGGACAACGATC